>Ga0114915_1000432_pt1 | contig 19325 bp, 18 predicted proteins | sample MalvirAntarct_55_FD_87288 | JGI IMG/M metagenome (GOLD analysis project Ga0114915, IMG submission 87288) | Marine viral communities from the Global Malaspina Expedition - Malaspina viral metaG Antarct_55 | ecosystem: Environmental > Aquatic > Marine > Oceanic | place: South Georgia Island...
ATATTGCTGATTATGACGCGGTTTGTGCTTTTGCGCGTGATATTCACAGCGTACACGGCAGCATGGACGTGCTGATGAATATTGCCGGCATTTCCATTTGGGGCAGCATCGACCGCCTACAGCATGAGCACTGGCGCCAAGTCATCGAGATCAACTTGATGGGCCCGATTCATGTCTTAGAAAGCTTTGTGCCGAAAATGATAGAGGCCGGACGCGGCGGTCATATCGTTAATGTGTCATCGGCGGCGGGGCTGTTTGGCTTGCCGTGGCATGCGGCATATAGCGCTAGCAAATTTGGCGTGCGCGGCATTTCTGAGGTGCTGCGTTTTGACCTAGCTAAGCATGGCATTGGCGTGAGTTTGGTTTGCCCTGGCGCGGTCAACACGCCGCTGGTTGGCTCCGTCAATATCGTTGGTGTTGATCGCAGTAACCCTGAAGTTCAGGCGACCGTGAAGCGATTCCAGCGCCATGCAGTAACGCCAGAAAAGGCGGCACAGGCTATTTTGAAAGGCATTAAAAATAACCGCTATATGGTTTTCACTTCGCCAGATATTCGGGTGGGGTATTGGTTCCAGTGCAAGTTTGCACTGCCTTATGAGTTAGTGATGCGTTTGCTGAATCGCCAAGTGCGCTTGCTTGCTGAAAAGCACAGCTAATTAACAAAGCTCAACAATAAAAATAAAATAAGAGGTGAGCAAAGTGAGTACTCATTATCGCGTACTTAGTGGGCTATTTTTGCCACTAGCTTTAGGTGCTTCATCATTCGTATGGTCTGCGGGTGCTGAAGTCCCAGTCATTGCAATCAGCAGCCAAGGTACGTCGAATGCGAACTCTGCCGAGGCAAATGACGCATCGGTGTTGTTTTATAACCCTGCTGGCATGGCGCGCCTGCGTGGCACCAACGTGTCTCAGCCATTTGCGCTAATTGCGGCATCAACCAAGGTGGAAAATAAGGGCACCACGCGCGCTCAAGATATGGGGCAGGCGCCAGATACCGGGCCTACGGCAGACTGCAGTAAATACGATTGCATGAGTGCTGCTAATCCCAAGCCCGCAATGCCTGCTGTTGGCCCTCAGCCCGGCGGTATTTTTCCTGCCGTGCTGCCAGTAGGTGCTCTTTTTGCTACGACGCCGTACAACGACAGCATTAGCTTAGGCATTGGTGTTTTTTCGCCAGGCGGCGGAAACTTGAACTACAAGAGTGATTGGTTTGGCCGATATTTCATTGACAGCGTCGCGATTGAGACGATCAATATTAACCCATCGATGTCTATTCGCTTTGATGATAAGCACAGCATCGGCTTCGGCGTATCAGCAATCCTTGGTCATGCGAAATTCAAAAAACCTATCGATGTTAATAAAATTGCGCCATATTTGTTTAAGTCCATTATTAATAACAATAAAGGATTAATTGAAAAACTAAATGGCGACCTAGGCAGTCCGCTGCCCGTTGATGAGCTAGCTCCATTATTGGAAGGCATTGCTCAATTTGTGCCGGCAGGAGTGAAGGATTTGCTTATTCCTTTGTTTGCGGGTGGTGGCGTGCCAACTCTGGGGCAATTTAATGATGTTTTAATTCCTGCTCTTAATAACGTCAGCCTTACTGATCCAACGAGTACGTCATCCGCAACCGTCGAGGTTTACGGCTTGGGCTATGGCTGGAACTTGGGCTATATGTACCAGATGAGCGATAAATCACGACTCAGTGTTTCCTATCGCTCGGCATCGGATGTGCGCATGAATGGCGAGCTAGATTGGGATTTCTCTGATCTTCGAGCTAGTGAACTGGGCAATGTGGTGACCGGAGATTTGCCCGCATTCCTTAGCGAATACTATCGTCCGGATGTCGACGCAAGGTTGGTTTTCACCATCCCATCTAAGCTCAATATTGGCTTTTTTACCGAGCTAAACGATCGCTTAGACATGATGATGAGCTACACGTTTAATAAGTCTTCGGTGGTTGAAAGTTTGAGCGTCGAGCTTATCAATCAAACAACCGACACCAAGCAAGGGCCGGTCGTGCTTGCGCAAAACTGGCGCGACTCGTTTACGGCGGCGGTAGGTTTTAACTATCACTGGAACGACAAGCTCACGCTGCGTACCGGCCTTCAATTTGACCAAACGCCTATTTCTGGACCAACGGGTCGCCATCCCGGCCTTGCGGATAATGATCGCTGGATGACCTCGGTAGGCCTTGGTTACGAAGTCGATAAAAATACCTCCATCGATTTCGCCTATAGCTATATGTACATCATGCCCGGCATTTCGAATTATCACGAACGCTGCACTGGCACTTACTACGAAGGCTCGGCGGCACAGGGGGCGAGTGAATGTACTGCCGATGGTGGTACTTTTCGTGGTCGTTTCTACGACAGTCATGCGCATATATTGGGCTTGCAGTTTAACAAAAAACTTTGATTTTATAATGGCTTATGATAACTCCATCTAGGTGGAAACGATGATCGGTGTCCGAATTAGATATCATTTCTGTCTCGTTTCAAGCCCTGCGGAAAAGGCGGTTAGGCATATGCTGAAACACAAACTACGGGCTTTCCCGATAAAAGTGTCTGGAGGCTATATGCAAATTTTACGGTGGGCTTTGGCCGGTACAGTTACGCTTTTTTTAGTAGGTTGTGGTGGTGAGTCCTCCACGCCAAAAGCGCCACTAGCCGCAATCACAGATCCCGTCACAGATCCCGAGCCAGAAGTTCCATCGACGCAAGTTAAGAAAACGGTAACGTTTAAGGCCAGCGACGGTAAAAAACTTCAAGCAATTATCACCGCTGCTGATGAGCTAAAGCCGCGTCCACTTATTATTGGGTTCAGCCCCTACGGCTCAGGCTCGGCCGTGCCCGACTTCGGCCCCGCCTACAATCATGTGTTTGTTAATGCTCGAGGCACAGGCTCCAGCCAAGGCGTTTGGAGCGCCGTTGGCCCGCGCGATCAATTAGATGTTGCCGAGTTTCTCGAGTGGGCCTGCGATCAGCCTTGGAGTAATGGCCACATTGGTTTGTATGGTTTTTCGGCTAGCGCTATAGCTGTCTATAACTCCATGCATTTGCCGCTAGCGTGCGTAGATGCCGCTGCGCTCATGGCTGGCACTAACGATCTGTATCGAGATCTGCTTTTTCCTGGCGGCATGCAAAACATATTGCCCGCTATTGCCGTAGGTTTTGGTGTCGGCGCGCCATTATTAGCGAGTCTGCCCGATCGAATGATGGCAAATCCAGTGCCAATTGACTTGCTAGAGTCTGGCTTGGGCTTCTTGCTCGACCTCTTGCCAAATGCACTTTTGCTGCACCAATCTGAGGATGCCTACTGGCAGGCACGCACACAACGGCCTGGGCCAAATGTGTTTCCTGTGCTGGCGGACACTGGGTTTTATGATGTCGAATCACGCGGGCCATTCGAAAGCTATAAGATGCTGCGTGATCTTGGCGTGCCCGTTCATTTGCGAGTTTTTGGCGCACACGATGGCTTTCCGAAAAATGGGCCTGACCCATTCGTAGAATATAAGCGCTGGTTTGATCGCTATTTGCTAGGCATTGAAAACGGTATCGATAAAGAGCCGAAGGTGCAGATGCTGGTTGGCCACGGTAGCTATAAAGCATCGCTAGATGGCCAATTTACAAAAATCGATGCAACAGATTGGCCGGTGCCCGGCACACGTTGGCAGTCGCTGTATTTCGATGCCAGTCGCGGCGGTGGCGCAAAGTCTATCAACGACGGAAAGTTAGCTCCGGCGCCAATAAAAAAGAAAGCATTGCAGCCTTATCCTGCGCTCACATCATTGCCGACCGCTACCGATCCCAACACCACGGCGACAATTTATGGTGCCGGCGCTCCCCTATTTAGCGCGCTGCCATTTCTGACCGAGCTGGCGCTGATGGAGCCGCTATCGCTGACCTACACCACGCCAGTATTGACTAAGGATGTCGATGTGGTGGGCCCCGCTAGCCTAGAAGTGTACTTATCCATGCTGTTGCCCGACGGTGATATTCAAGCGGTAATCGCTGATGTATGGCCAGATGGCAGCGCTCATCCGGTAGCTGTTGGTCGCCTGCGAGCCGGCTATCCTAAGCTTGTTGAGGAGCGCACTGTGCGCGATAGTTCTGGCGAAGTCGTGCAGCCATATGCAGATTTCAGTAAGAAGTCTTACGCGCTACCGATGCAAAATAGAAAGTATCACGTAGAGTTTTGGCCTATCGGCAATCGCTTTCAAGCAGGCCATCGACTACGCGTGTATTTAACCGGCGCTGCCACGTATATGCTGCCAGTGCCCGGATTAAACGTTGTGTCTGTCGGTGGCGATGCTCCATCGCGACTATTACTGCCAGTTCTGCCTGCAAGCGATCTATTGGCAGCAATGCGCGCTGCTCAATAAGGCTGAGCAGGCAGTGCCAAAGAAAATGGTAGCCGAGCAGAGGGTTCTGAAAAGGGTACTGACAAGTTAACTTGCAGACTGAGATAGCTTGTCATCTATTGATATATTTGCGCTTTGCATCATTGGGTCATTTCTTGGCAAAGTTGCCAAACCCATGTGACAAAACAGATGGTTTTTAGTGCGTACGGATGCTAACTTGATACTCTGAAACCCGCATAAATACAGGCTAATGCAGCCAAATGCAGACGTGGGAAAGGATCTGTTAATCTTGGGTCACTGGTTCGAGTCCAGTTCGGGAGCCATATTTAACAAGCACTTAGCCTCAGCTCACGCTGGGGCTTTTTGCTTTCTGGGGTTCTAATAGGCAAATAGTAGGGTACTGACAAGTTAACTCGCGGGTTGGGATAATTTGGTCATGAGTACCTACAAACGACACCGCTTTCATCTCAGCATTATTAGCTACGCGGTATGGGTCTACTACCGTTTCAACCTGAGCTTCAGTGATATCGAAGACTTGCTGGCAGAGAAGGGCATCTCTGTCAGCTATGAGTCGATCCGATTGTGGCGTATCAAGTTCGGACCTGCATACGCTCGCAAGCTCAAGCAAAAGCACGGTGGATTCGGCGATACGTTTTATCTTGATGAGGTATTTATCAAGATAAACGGAAAGCAGAACTACTTGTGGCGTGCCGCGAACGATAGTCACTGATAAGTTGGCAAGTTATAGGGTGGCTAAACGTGAGCTAATGCCGACTGTTCATCACAATACAGGCAAGTATGCGAACAATAGAGCTGAGCAATCGTACGTGTCTACGCGGTTCAGAGAGCGGGATATGCGACGGTTTAAGTCGCCGGGCCAGGCTCAACTTTTTCTAACAAACCATGCAGCAATTTCCAACTTATCTAATCTTGAAAGACGTCTGACCACAACAAGTCATTATCGACGTAGCAGGACAGCTGCGTTTACAACTTGGAGAGCGGTGGTTGCATAGGACGAATGAGTACAATCTTGCTGAGTCTGAAAGTTAACTTGTCATTACTCTGCTGATCAGCACAAGTCGCTGGCAAAATTAAACGCCCATATCGAGCGTTTAATTTTAGTACCATTTCAAGTGCCTATCTCTGGTTTATAAATTATTTAAGCTTGGAGCTAAAGTAGCGCCTGCGATGCAAATATGCTGCATCGCAGGCTTAATAAATTAGCCTTTGGGTCTACCTTGATCTGCTTTACTGTAGTCACATACGCCTTCTGGGAAAATAGCCTCTAGCTTTTGAGTTTGCTCTAAGTTAGGAGCCCAAGTTCCATAAGTTCCATCAGTGAGCGCCTTAGCAACAGGTTTCAGTGCGCACTTGAATACACCGCCTTCGATAGGTCCACCTGCGACCATTCTTGAGGTTGTATGAGTGGGAAACTCTTGAGCGCAAGCTCCGGCTGCTTTGTCGTTCAGAATGCCATCCCAAACGTCGTCACCGGCAGCGATCTTATCGCCTTCGGTTGTAAAGCAGCTGTCTACAGCAGTCGCTGGTTTGTTTTCAGCAATGCTCTTTTTAGGGTTTTTACGGATATTGGTTATCCAGTCATGGAGTACTTCTAGGGCCTGCCAAGTTTGATCAAAGTCTTTATTTGGGCGTGGGCGAGTGTCATTGGGTCTATAGCTATGAGGGCGCGCATCTGTAAACCAGATCAGCTGGTTATCGGAGTGTCCCATTTTGTTGCGAATGCGCTGACGCCCAGAAAAGGATTGGTGGCTATTGTGCATATCCAGAACATCTTCGAGATAGTGCCGCCAATCGATCACGGGTATGTTGAGCTCACCGTCAAACACCATGCCGGAGCTGTAGGCAGCATTCATTGCTTTCAAGTCTCCCTTTGTGCGTGGAGCAGGCGCTATTCCATCGGCGCTTAAAAGCATATTGTTTTTGCTCCATGGGTCGAATGCGACTTTGCCACTCATAACATCTGCTTCACTGCCTATGAACGGGAAGCCTTCTTGAGCCATATCTTTTGGCCGCTTCCAGCCGCCAATTTGTGAGTTGAGTTTGAGGAACTCTGCAGGGGTGATTTTATGATCGTTAAGCGCTTGTAAGCCGTATTGAACACCAACGTTGTCGAATAGTGTTCTAGGGTTGCCATCCTCATCGGTGCCATAAATATTGCGTAGATCGTCATAGTGAGTCCAGTCCACATTATCCATGGCACCACCTTGCATTTGCTCCTGATTACGTACTCCACCGAAGTGTGGATTCATCACTAGCGGTGTTAAGCCGCGCCAAGCAGGGACACACTCAGTCATGCCGGGTGCCGTGCTATAGCCAAGCATAGGTTTATAGGGTGCTAGAGGATCTGGGTAAGCATCCGTAGCGTTTAAACCAACTAGCCAGCTACGGTTTTTTGTCATGATCCACTTGGAGTTGTCTTTGTCAGTGGCGTCCATGTAATGCTCTAGCAACTCACAATCGCCAATATGAATAGTTTGAGTCACCATGTCGGGATAGGAGTACTGTGGCACGCCGCCGTCCAGAAGGCCTGGGTGATTTTGAGAGTAAACATATTGCTGAATGCCGCCACCAGAGCCGCCGATAGCAACGGTATATTCAGGTGTGCCGAAGCGTTTGATGAAGTGCTCTTTGACCATTAATGCAGTTTCGCCACCGACCTGTAGGTTGTAATGCGAGTCGGTGACCGTGCCGGTGGAAAACATAACGGCGTAACCTTTGCCAAGTACTTCCGGCACCATGGATTGATTCGTGCGATTGTCCATGCGTCCTTGGGTATGCCCAATGGCAACACCACCTAGGAATTGGAATAGTGCACGGCCATTCCAATATTCGGTGGAGGCCGTATCAGCGGTATCGTCTAGGCTAGCTAATGTGGCGAAGCTGTAAATGAAGCGGTTAATAGTGCCGACTTCGCGACGAACGATAAAGTCGACAACTCGGCCGTCGGTCAGCGTTGTGGTGGCCATATCTGCTGGTCTTACGCGGTTGGCGGGTAAAAGCTTATATTGGTTGCCGGTTGTACGGTAATAGAACTCAACATACGTCTCAATTGAGCAGTCTTTACTCAGACCTATCTGATTGCCACTAGCATCCTTTACAGGAAAGCCCATGCTAGCGTCGGTATCAACTAAGGGCTGCTTGCCTAGTTCGGTGACGGTGCAGACAAAGGGGTACTGCTGTGGCCCAGAGAATATAGGTCCAGTAATTGGGTGGTTAGTTAATAACATCTCTTGCAGTTTTCCATGTTTGGCATGGCGTAGCTGCAGTTTGTTCTCACCTTCCTTAAGGCCTGTAATTAGAACTTCATAGCGCCCGTTGCGGAGAGTTGAGCGTGATGCCTCAACCTTCTCATCATTCAGCAAAATTTCTAGTTGATCCTTTTCATTATTAATAAGCGCCATATCTCCCTCGAATGAGAGTAATACGTCACCACCACTGACGTGTTCAGGGGCGCTGGATAATGATTTGAGTTTGATATCAGGTAGCGCATTTGACTTATTGTCATTACCACCTAGACAGCCAAATAGTGCGAGAGAGAGCAAGCTAATTGCGAAGGGTGCTGCGTACCGCGGGAAGCTGGACATAGTGTATTCCTCGTATGACCTTGTTGTTGTAGTTATTGAGCTTGGTCATGCTACGAGGATGGGAAGGGGATATAACAGGTACAGATTCGTTTAAAGCAGTGATACAGATGGAGTGGAGCACTAGATGCGTTTCGCCATGTCGCCCAGTTGGGTAATAGCCGATCGCAGTTTGTCATCCAGTGGTGCGCCTGCGTTTAAGCGTAGGTAGTCGAAGTGTCTCGGGCCTGCGGAAAATACTGAGCCGGGAAAGATATGAATACCTTTTGCCAGGGCTTGGTCAAATAGTAATCTGGAGTCTATTTGGTCAGGCAGGCCGACCCAGAGTACGCAGCCGCCGGTAGGAGGCTCAATACGAGTTCCTTCTGGGAAAGCCTTAAGTACGGTAGCGACAGTCTCTTGTGTTTGCACAGCAAGCTTTTGTCGCAACTGCTGTACATGCTGCGCATAGAAGCCACTTTCCATGAGCCTCGCCATCAGTAGCTGTGGAGTTGATGCCGTGGTAATGCTGCTGATCTGTTTGAGTTCTCGCAAGCGATGGTGAAAGCGTCCGGGAGCAACCCAGCCGAGTCTGATGCCTGGCATTAATGATTTAGAGAATGAGTTGCAGTAAATAACCATCCCAGCCTCATCGTATGCCTTGGCTGGTAGGCAGTCTCCAGCATAAACAGTATCGCCCCATATATCGTTTTCAATCAGCGGTATGTTGTAGCGAGTGGCTAGTTTCACTAGCTTCTGCTTGCGATCTTCTGACATGGTAAATCCTAGCGGATTTTGTGCATTACATGAGACTAGACAGGCACTTACTTGCTGACGTTTGAATACTTGCTCTAAGGCATCGAGGCATATTCCATTACGATAATCAGTAGGGATTTCAAGCGCTTTGCGCTGCATAACTTCCAGTGCTAGGAGGGTGCCATAGTAGCTTGGAGTTTCTACTGCGACGGTGTCACCACGTTGAGTAACTGTTCTGAGTGCTAGTTCAATAGCCTCCATGCAGCCATTGGTGACTATCAAATCTTCTTGAGCAATGGGTACTGGATAATTCAGGCTGCGCTTAGCTAACTGACTGGTGAACTTAGTGTAGCCATGCGGGTGCATGTAATCCCAAGCGTCTAGAGGCTGCCGGCGAGTTACTCCACGCATAGTACGTAATACATGTTCGATTGGCATGATTTCGCGAGCAGGTAAGGCGATGCCTAAGCGGACTAGATGCTCCTCAATATGAGGCTCCATATAGTGAAAAATATCTTCACTTAAAGATACCTCTACCGGTAGTAGCGGGAAGTGAGCTACGTTACTTGGACAGATTTTAGGCAAGCTATGATTTGTGACAAACACGCCTGAGCGCGGACGAATGTCGATAAGCTCATCGGACTCAAGCTGACGAAAGCACAGCATGATGGTGTTGATGCTGACTCCGAAAACTTGACTGAGTCGACGCATGGACGGGAGCTTTTCTCCTACATGGTAGCTGCCACCCAGTATTTGGTTGCGTAACCGCTGACTGATGTTCTCATAAAGGAAGCGCTCATCTGCCATAGGGCTATTGCCTCGACTACTAGCTTAATTATTGTGATATTGAGTAGAAGCGCAGGCAAACCATGGTCTAAATAAGCGCTTAAGTAGTTAGAGCTTCGCTCACACTCAGTTGAGTGTCCAATTAGCGCGATAATAAAAAGCCGATCAAGTGGCTTGATAGTATCTAGTATGTAATATAGGTGTTATCAAATTAACTCACTGCTCGTGATAATTCGTCGATGAGTACATATAAACGACATCTATTTCATCCCCGCATCATCTCTTGCTGAGTCTGAAAGTTAACGTGCCAGTACTTTTTCTAACGCTTCACAGCGGGCTTTAAGGTGCTGGTTTTCTGCTTTCAATATGGCCATTTCTGTACGCGTTGCATCATAGATTTCGCGCAAGCTAACCAATAGTTCAGGCGCAGGGCCTTGTTGTAAAACCTTGCCATCGACCAAATGAATAATGTCATGCGCCAATGCGGCGACCTCATCGAGATCGTGGCTAACATAGATGATGGGCAGTAGTTGTGCGGCGCAGAGGCGCTGAATATAGGGTAGTACAGTTGCGCGCTGGTGTTGGTCGACACTGGCCAGAGGCTCATCTAAAAGCAGTAATGACGGCTGGCTTAGCAGGGCGCGTGCGAGGGCGACGCGTTGGCGCTCGCCACCAGAGAGCTTCTCTATGCGGTGCTGTAGCAAGGGGGCTAGGGCTAATAGCTCAATGACTTCTTCGGCGGAGACGCGCAAAGTGCGTTTTTGCGCACGGCGTTGAGCATAGTTGAGATTGCCCTGCACGTTTAGGTGCGCAAATAGGTCTGCGCTTTGGCAGACATAGGCGAGGCCGCGCTGATGCGTCGGGACCTGCATTGATGCATCTTGCCAGAGCGTTTGGCGAAAACGAATGCTGCCGCAGGTCATGGCCTGCAAGCCGGCAATACAGCGCAAAAGCGTCGTTTTCCCAGCACCTGATGGGCCATAAATTGCGGTGACACCAGTCAGTGAAAAGTGGGTGCTTATCTGTAAATGAAAGGCTTGTGGGCCATGGCTAAGGTCGATTTCCAGCGCGAGTGTATCGCTAATGTCGTTGTTGCTATTTTCTACGCTAGACGAGCTTATGGTGCCTACGCTGAGGCCGTGCATGCTCTTTTGGGATGGCGCATTCATGGCCGCGATCTCACTAGCATAAGCGCGCGCGGAGATCGGCTATAGAGCACGAGCAAGGTGATGAACGAGAACGCTAGCAGCACCGCTGCCAGTCCATGGGCTTGGCCATAATTCATCGCTTCAACATGATCATAAAGTGCCACCGAGACCACGCGCGTCTCATCGGGAATGTTGCCGCCTATCATTAACACCACGCCAAATTCGCCCACGGTATGAGCAAAGCCAAGCAGGGCGGCGCTGATGAATCCGGGTTTGGCCAGCGGCAATATCACGCTAAAAAAACGATCGATCGGGCCCGCACCTAAGGTGGCTGCGGCGTCGAGCTGGCTTTTCGGTATCGCCTCCATGGCATTTTGGATGGGCTGCACGACAAAAGGCAGCGAGTAGCACACCGAGGCCAGCACGAGGCCGGAAAAATGAAACGGCAAATAGCCCAAGCCCAGCGCGTGCGTGAGTTGGCCAATGGCACCGTGCGGGCCCATGCCCAGTAAAAAGTAAAAGCCGATAACGGTCGGTGGTAGCACCAAAGGCAGTGCGACTATGGCACTGATGGGCCCACGCCAGCGCGAGGCCGTAGTCGCTAACCACCAAGCCAAAGGTGTGCAAATAACTAGCAGCACAATGGTGACGGTGGTGGCGAGTTTCACCGTGAGCCACAGGGCGACGAGGTCATCGGCCGAGAAGCTCATGGCTTGATCTCGGGCGTATCGTAGCCGGCACGGCGAATCCGCTCTTGCGCCGATGCGCTGCGCATGAATTGCCAAAAAGCACGATTGGCGGGCGTGTCGTGCAGCAGTAGCGCATCTTGCCTGATGGCTCGGTGCAGGGTGCTGGGCACTAGCCAATGGCTGCCCGTGTTTGGCTCAGCCTGCCATTGCGCGAGCGCAATGAAGCCTAGGTCGGCATTGCCGGTGGCGACAAACTGATAGGTCTGCGCGATGTTTTCGCCCATGACCCAGCGCGTGCGCGTGGCATCGCTGAGCTTGAGTGCGGTGAGTACGTCGAGCGCCGCTAGTCCATAAGGTGCGAGCTTTGGATTAGCCAGAGCTAAGCGCTGAAAGTCTGTGTGTAGAACCCGGCCTTGAGCATCGACGAGTTTTGCTTGCGACGACCACAGCACCAAGCGGCCAATGGCATAGGTGTAGCGATTTTGCACTGGCGCAAGGCCAGCATCGATGAGCGCTTGCGGCTTACTCGTATCGGCGGAATAAAATAAATCGTAAGGCGCGCCATGAAGAATTTGCGCGGCGAGCAGTCCTGAGGAGCCTGTTACTACGCGTACTTGATGCGCTTGCTCGTGTTGAAAGCGTTCGGCGAGCAGGCGCAAGGTTGGCGCAAAGTTTGCCGCCACAGCCACAGTAATGGTTTCTGCGTGCGTGAGTGCGGGCTGTGCCCAGAGCAATAGACTGACGCAAAGGAAGGCGAGACGAGAGTTCACCTTAGCCACCGCTCACACTCATAAAGCGCACCAATTGCTCGCCATCGTGCTGAAAATCATGGCTCGCGGGCTTATGAGTCAGCGCATTGTGCAGCGCGCGCCGTACTTCATGATCATCAGCGGGATATTGGCGAATGAGATCGCGCAAGGACAAAGACTCTTCTTGTCCTAAGCACAGCAAAAGCCTGCCCTCGGCGGTCAGGCGTAGGCGATTACAGCTAGCGCAAAAGGTGTTGGAGTGTGGCGAAATAAAACCAATGCGGCTGTTCGGATAGCCTTGCGCTTGCATATAGCGCGCAGGCCCAGCGTGGGCATCGGTGTTGATAAGCGGCGTTAACGCGTAGTGCTCGGCTAGGCGCTCGGCAATGTCGGCGCTGCTGATAAAGGATGCAGCGCGATTGCGCCCAACATCGCCCAAGGGCATTTCTTCGATGAAACAAATATCTATCTCACGTGCTAATGCAAAGGCGACTAAATCGAGAATTTCATCGTCATTGCTGCCGCGCAAAATCACGCTGTTAAGGCGTATGCGTTTAAAGCCCTGTGCGACAGCGGCGTCTATGCCAGCAATCACATCGGCGAGTACGCCATGGCGTGTGATGTAGCGGAAGCGCTCGGCTTCTAGGCTATCTAGACTGATATTGAGGCGACTGACGCCAGCTTGTTTGAGTGCGATGGCATGGTTGGCGAGCTGGCGGCCATTGGTGCTGAGTACTAGCTCGTCGAGGCCGGGTAGTGCGGCTAGGTCTTCGCAAATGGCAATGATGTCGGGGCGAGTCAGAGGCTCGCCACCGGTGAGGCGAATTTTGCGCACGCCCTCGGCGACAAACAGACTGGCGAGGCGATGGATTTCAGCGCGCGTGAGCGTCTGTTCGCGCGGCAAAAACTGCATGTCATCGGCCATGCAATAGCGGCAGCGAAGATCACAACGATCGGTGACAGACAGGCGCAGGTAGTTGATTTGCCGGCCAAGGCCATCGATAAGGCCGGTACGCGGAGCGGCGCCGCTGCTAGTGAGGCCGTGCGCAGCGCTAGTCATGACAGCAGGCTGGCATAAGGTAAAAATGGCACCGGCTCGCCAGCGACTAAGCTGCGTCCAGCTTCAATCATCGCCAGGCCATCGCTGGCGCAGGCGGGGCTGAGCATGGCTGAACCTTGCTGTGCATGTAGCGTCACGCCGCCACTGTTGGTGAGCGAAGCGCGAAGATATTGCCGCCGCGGTTTTGCCTTCGGCCATGAAAACTCGGCACTCAGTGCGTAGGCGGCTTCTTGCACATGCTGCTGGCCCTGAAGTCGACGCAGATACGGCTTGGCAATAATCATCGCCGTGATCAATGCCGATGTGGGGTTGCCCGGCAGCCCAAGCCACGGGCGCTGACCGACGCGACCAAAGGCCAGCGGTTTGCCGGGCTGAATGGCGACGCGCCATAGTGCGAGTTCACCAAGTTCGCTGACCACCGCTTTCAGATGGTCTTCCTCGCCAACCGAGACGCCGCCGGAGCTGATTAACACGTCGCATTGGCTGCTTAAAGCACGGAAGGCGGAGCGTAGTGCGGCGGGTTGGTCGGGCACGATGCCGCTATTGATAACATCGAAGCCCCAGCCGCGAAAAAGCGCGGCCAAGCCAGGGCCGTTGGCATTGGCTATTTGTCCGGCAGCCAGTGCTGATCCTGCTTCGCGCAGCTCATTGCCAGTGGATAAAAGGCCTATGCGCAAGGGCTGAAAGACGCTGACTTTGGCTTGGCCTAGGCTGGCGAGCAGAGCGATTTCATTGGCGCTTAAACGCGTGCCGGCGCTGAGTACGAGACTGCCGCGAGCGAGCTCTTCGCCTTGGGCACGGACATTGGCGGCGAGTGTGGTGATGGGGATGCTGATGCGGTCGCCTTCGCGTAGGCAATGCTCTTGCGCTACTACGGTGTCGGCACCAGCGGGTAGTGGCGCGCCGGTGAATATTCGGCGCGCATGGCTAGGTGTTAGTGCAGATCCACTGCCATCGCCAGCGGCTAGGCGGCCATCGATAGCTAGTGATGTCATTGAGGTTTGCAGGTCGGCAGCGGCCACGGCGTAGCCATCCATGGCGCTATTGGCCCACGCTGGTACATCGTGTGGAGCGACAATATCTTCAGCTAAAACTCGGCCAGATGCTGCACTCAGCGGCAATCGGATACGGGCAGTGGGCGCGATCGCTTGGGCTAATAATTGCGCAATGACGGCATCGACGGTGAGCAGTCCGGGGCTGTCGCAGGCAGAAGTAGTCATCCTCGTGACTCGCAAGCGGCGGTGCGGGTATCTCGCAAATGCGGGACGAAATTACAGGGGCGCGTGCGGCTATCAAGCTGCCCACTGAGCAACTCCTGCCATGCCGTGCGGCAGGCATTGGTCGAGCCCGGCAAGCAGCAAATCAAGGTGCCATTACTGATGCCAGCTAGGGCGCGCGACTGCATGGTGCTATTGCCTATATCGGCAAGTGAGACTTGGCGAAAGCGTTCACCAAACCCATCCACGACGCGCTCTAGCAGAGGTGCCACCGCTTGCGGTGTGATGTCGCGCGGCGTGAAGCCTGTGCCACCGGTCATCAACACGACTTGGATGCTGGAATCGTTAATCCAGGTGCAGAGGCGCTCGCGAATTTGCCAGATATCATCGTGCACGATGGCGCGCGCGGCGAGGTGATGGCCATCGGCTTCGAGCATGTCCACGAGCGTTTGCCCTGAGCTATCGGTGGCATGTGTGCGTGTATCGCTGATGGTGAGCACAGCGATTTGTAGCGACTCGGGCGCGCTGCTTGCTTCTGTGCTGTGTGCGGCAATAGGCGATGACATGATGTTTTCCAATACAATTAAGGGGTTAGGCCGTTACGTGGGGATTAGCCAAACGCGCTGCGCGCTGTCCAGCTGGGTTTCGCGCTTCCATAGCGGCACTTGGCTTTTCAGTTGATCCATGAGGTAGCTTGCCGCTTCAAAGGCGGCTTGCCGATGCGCGCTGGCGACGGCAACAAAGACGATAACTTCACCGCAAGCCAAGTCACCGACACGATGCACGATGTCGACGGCGTGCAGAGGCCATTGTGCACAGGCGCTGATCTCTAGCTCGTCGAGCATGCGCTCGGTCATGCCGGGGTAGTGCTCTAAATACAGTGAGCTGACGGCTTGGCCATGGCTGGCATCGCGCACCAGGCCGGTAAAGCTGACGACTGCACCAGCGCTATGGCTGGGCTCGAAGGCGTCGAGTCGGTGACCTGGCCGGATGACATCTGTTGTGATTGATGTGGCCATGTTTAGCCCCCCGTCATCTGCGGGAAAAATGCGATTTCATCGCCATCGGCGATAGCGCTTTTAAGGCTACACAATGTTTGATTACGCGCGCAGCAGAGCTTTGGGTCGGCCAATACAGCCCAGTTATCGCCGCGACCCAGCAGCGCATCGCGGAGATCGGCAATGCTTGTCACATCGACTTCGATGCGTTCTCGCTCAATGCCCAGAGCTTCTCGATAGCGAGCAAATAAACAGAGCTCGATGATCATGTTGTCGGTCTCAAAGTGGCCGCTACGTCTGTGTCATCTGCCAAAAAGTGACCACTGGCACCACCAGACTTTTCTATTAAGCGAATGTGCTCAATGCACATGCCGCGATCTACTGCCTTGCACATGTCATAGAGCGTTAGTGCAGCCACACTGGCGGCGGTCAAGGCCTCCATTTCCACGCCGGTGCGGCCGTTAAGTTTGCAGCGGGTGCGGATGCGCACAGCATCATTTGCGCAGGCTGCTAGTTCGACTTCAACGGTGCTGAGCGCGAGGGCGTGGCAGAGCGGAATGAGATCGTGTGTGCGTTTTGCTGCGCAGATACCAGCTATGCGTGCGACGGCAAAGACATCGCCTTTCGGCATATCGCCGGCAATGAGCCGCTCAAGCGTACTTGGCAGCATGCGCACAATGGCCTCCGCCCGAGCTTCACGCACAGTCACAGCCTTGTCGCTAACATCCACCATCTGCGCATGGCCTTGTGCATCGAGGTGGGTGAATTTAGGGACAGATGGCATGAAGTTGCTCCGGATTATTGATATTGACCAAGCGGCTATCGCCTACGGGGTACTGCAAGGCTTGTGCCTGTTGTGCCAGCAGAAACCGCAACGGGCTTCGCTCACCAGCCAGCCATGCCTGATCTAAGGCAGGGCCTAAGTGGCTAGGCCAGAGGCTAAAGAGTGGTTGCCATTGCTGTGCTTGTTGCAGCATGACTGCTTGATTTTGGTGTGCTGAACTGTGCACTCGTAGCGCATTTAAGATTTCAGTGGTCACTTTTGGTGCATCACAAGGCAATACCAGTAACTGCGTATGCCGGCAGTGCGCTAGGCCGGTGCGAATGCCTGCTAGTGGTCCAGAGAAATCATCATTGTCATCGCTTAGACAGTGCCGGCTATAACGGGCGTACTCATCCTCGTGGCGATTACATGAAATCAGCACGTCATTGCTGACTTCATGTGCCATGTCGGCTAGCCACGCTATTAAAGGGCGGCCATGCCAAGGCAGTAGGCCTTTATCACGCCCACCCATGCGCAAGCCGCGTCCGCCGCAAAGCAGCAGAACGGAGCAAGGTGGCAGTAGGGTCAAGTCAGTATTCATGCTGAATTTATGCAATGACCGTGCCCAACTCAATTTTTGGCATATGCCTTGCAGCAACTAATTATCGATTTTTGAGTATTTACCGCCGTGACCCCACCTTCTCCTGCGCTCAGTGTCATGTTGGTTGATGACCAAGCGCCGCGCATGGCCTTGCTCGAGCAAGCGCTCAGCGATCAGGGCTTTCGCGTGGTCGCCAAATTGATTAGTGCCGCTGGCCTGATTGCCGCTGTGCGTGCCCATGAGCCCGACGTCATCATCATTGATATCGATTCGCCCGACCGCGACACCTTAGACGCCATGGCGAGCTTGCATCGCGATGCGCCGCGTCCGGTGGTTATGTTTACTGCCGATGGTGACAGCAGCACCATTGAGCGAGCGGTGCAGGCTGGCGTGAGTGCTTACGTCGCTGGTGGTGTGAAGGCCGATCGCGTGCGCCCAATTGTAGATGTCGCTATTGCGCGCTTTCGTGAGTATCACGCGTTGCGCTCGGAGTTAGAGGCCACGCGCCATCAATTAGCCGATCGCAAACGCATTGATCAAGCCAAACTTATGCTGATGAAAAGCCGTGGTTTAAGCGAGGAAGAGGCCTACAAAGCACTGCGCAAATTGGCCATGGATCGTGGTCAGCGACTGGGTGAAGTAGCGACCAATGTGCTGGCGGTATTGCAGCTATTAGAGGGGAAATAGGGTGTCTAAGTCTGCAGTGGTGCGTATCGGCTATATGCCGTTGACCGATAGTTTGCCGCTACTGGCAGCCGAAGCGTGGGGCTATTTTGCCGATGAAGGCGTGCAGGTGGCGCTACAGTGCGAAACCTCCTGGGCAACTTTGCGCGACCGCTTAACGGTCGGACAAATTGATGCAGCACCTTTATTAGCCCCCATGGTGTTATCGACAACGCTGGGGCTGGCGGGTCTGCAAGTGCCTTTAATGACTGCCTACGGCCTTGGCCGCAACGGCAATGCCATCACGGTATCAAAGGCGCTGTTTAGTGAGCTCAGCGATGTTGCTGTCGCTGACTCGCCGCTAGCGTGCGCCCATGCGCTAGCCGACTGCATACGCCAGCGGCGCCAGCGCCATCAAAAGCAACTGGTCTGGGCTGTGGTTTTCCCTTTTTCTAGCCACGCCTATTTGCTGCGCTATTGGCTGGCCTCGGCGGGTATTGATCCTGATCAAGACATCAAGATGGTGGTGTTGCCGCCGTCGCAGATGGCTGACCATTTGCGCTTGGGTCATATCGATGGTTTTTGCTCGGGCGAGCCGTGGAATAGCTGGGCGCTGATGAGTGGTGCTGGCCAGGTCTTGCTCACTGGTCATCAGATTTGGCAAAACGCGCCAGAAAAGGTGCTCGGCGTCAGTGTGCGCTGGGCGGAGCAGCATCCGCAGCAGCATGCTGCGCTAGTGCGTGCATTATTTCGCGCCGGCGAGCGAGTTGCGCGAGAGCCTGAGGCGGCCTTAGGCATACTTGCAGAGCAGTACACAATGGCTGTGCCGCAAGACTGTTTAGCTTTGCCGTTCCAGGGGCGGCTGCCGATAGGCTTGGCGCAGCAGCCGGTGGCCGCGAGCCACTTTCATCAATTTGGTGGAGCCGACGCCAACTTTCCATGGCAGTCGCAGGCGCGTTGGTTATTGCTACAAATGCATTGCTGGCAGCAACTGCCTGAGCGTTTGCCATCTGAACTTATTGCTAGTTGCTGGCGGCCAGACTGTTATCGAGAGTTTTTGCACGACTTAACCGATGCTCCATGTGCCGACGCAAAGGTTGAAGGCGAACATGATCAGTCGGCCTCTATGGCTGGTGTGCGTGACCGCCTAGCCATTCTGCCCGATGCTTTTATTGATGCTGCCTGCTACCCCAGCGTGCTTAGTCCATGATGGTGCATTAGACCCATAGCTAGTGCATTCGTGGTGCAGCGCTACGCGTAAATACCCACATATTGTCCTACAAAATGTGCCTAAGTGATTGAAAGTAGCGTTTTAGCTTGGTTGGCACGGCGGTTGCAATAACTCTTATATGCAAGACCAATGACGGTCTTCACAGCACACAATTTACGTTGAGCAATGGCGCTCACTGCAAAAACCTAGCGGTACGGGGTCAGGCAGTGGGCGTTTTTTTTTCCAAGGAGATGCATCGATGGCATATCGCAGACTGAAATCTTGGCTTGTAGTGGCCGGCTTAGCCGCCGCACTGCCGGTTATGGCACAGGCCAAAGTAGGCTTTCCGGAAAAAGATGAACTTAAGCTGGGCTTTATTAAGCTGACTGATATGGCGCCGTTAGCGGTTGCTTATGATCGTGGCTATTTCGAAGATGAGGGTTTGTTTGTCTCGTTAGAAGCGCAGGCGAACTGGAAAGTGCTGCTAGATCGTGTGATTTCCGGTGAGCTCGATGGTGCCCATATGTTGGCAGGGCAACCGTTGGGAGCCACCTTGGGCTATGGCACGAAGGCCGAGATCATCACGGCATTCACCATGGACCTCAACGGCAACGCCTGCACTATGTCTAATGACTTGTGGGCGAAAATGAAGAAGCAGGTGCCGATGAAGGGCGGCAAGCCAGTTCATCCGATCTCTGCTAGCACGTTGAAGCCGGTGGTGGATCAAGCCTTAAAGCAAGG
>Ga0114915_1000437_pt1 | contig 19229 bp, 13 predicted proteins | sample MalvirAntarct_55_FD_87288 | JGI IMG/M metagenome (GOLD analysis project Ga0114915, IMG submission 87288) | Marine viral communities from the Global Malaspina Expedition - Malaspina viral metaG Antarct_55 | ecosystem: Environmental > Aquatic > Marine > Oceanic | place: South Georgia Island...
AAATTCATGGCTAATTTTAATCTCATTAGCTTCCAATAAACTGGTGCTTGCAACAGTTTCTAAGCCGTAAGCATATGGTAAACTCCAAGAAGTAATGTCATAGGTTAACGGATTGCTTAATTTAGCATCTGGTTCGAACAAGACTTTTACCATTTTCCCTTTTGGTTGATTGGTACTTACAATAATTCCATTTTCAGCGTTAATAGAACCGTTTTTTTGAGTTCCATAATGATATCCTGAAGCACTTTTATCAATAGAATATCCCCAGGTTATTTCATGTTTGTCTAATAAGTTAGTGAGTTTTTTTAATTTATCTGAATTGCCATTTAATAAGTAACTCTTATACCTTAACTGGTCGTTATTAAAATAGGTTTTAAATTCTTTATTTAGTTTTTCAGTATTTTTTGAAGCTACTTCAACCGTAGATAGGCCTGTAGTTGTATGGTGTTGCATTCGGTCTACTAAAGTCAATACCGTGCCTTCGTCTGTATTAACACCCAGTCCAGCCCTTCCGTGTCCAGCTTGCTCATAGGTCATCCCGATAGCTCCCATGAACATCGGGTAGGTGTCTCCATAACTTGGATATAATAAATCGAATCGTTCTCTTGTAAAAAACAACCATCCTTCGCGATCAAAATACTTTGCGTTATTTTTACCTATTTGAACTTGGAAATCTCGTTGCCAATCTGAAATAACCTCGTGGTAAGGCTCTGCAGCTGGAGCAAAATAATAAGGTTCGTTTATTCCTTGTTCGTGAAAATCTACATGAATGTGAGGCATCCATTGATTGTATATTTTTAATCGTTGAGTTGTTTCTATTTGTGTTGCCCAAACCCAATCTCTGTTTAAATCGAAAAGGTAATGGTTGGCTCTTCCTCCAGGCCAAGGTTCGTTATGCTCTGCAGCTACTTGTTTTACATCATATGGAGTTGCTTTTACTTGGTTGTACCAGTTTACGTAACGATCGCGTCCATCTGGATTGATACAGGGATCGATAATTACTACCGTATTTTCTAACCATAATTGTTTCTTGGTAATAAGTATATAAAGTGTTTGCATTGCTGCTTCTGAACTAGATGCCTCATTACCATGTACGTTATAACTTAACCAAACAATCGCTTTTTCAGGATTTACATCTCCATCTATAATTCCTGCATTTTTAAGATGATTGGTTCTAATCGTTTCCATGTTTTTTAAATTATCCTTGGAAGAAACTATCGCATAAGTTAATTGTCTTCGCTCGTTCGTTTTTCCATAGGTTTCATAATTGACTAGCTTACTATTAGAAGCTACATACTCAAAATAATTAACTACTTCCGCGTGACGAGTAAATTGAGTACCTATCTTATAGCCTAAAAACTCAGATGGAGATTTAATTTGAGCGATGATGGATGTTGAAATAAAAAGAAATAAAAGAGTTAAGTAACGAATCATGGTTTTTTTATTAAGTGTTTGCAATTTATAAAATGTTTTACATTACATCCTATATATTTTTTAATTAACATTCTCTTGCAAAACACTATTAAGGATTTTGTATTTTTACAACTGATATTGTAAACTATTTTATGTCGATAAAACACCTACCTTACAAAAACACTGGATACTTTTCATCTTTAATGGTTGATTATTTAGCTGAAAAAAAAGTATTAGCATCTTTTTATCACCGTTTCCCTGTGATTGATAATTTTAAGGCCCAAATAGCAGAAAAGAGCAGGTCTTTTAAAAAGGAAAACAGAAAGTTATTGGTAGCTAGTTTAAATAAGCAATACCAAGATTTCGAAACTTCTAAAGCAACAAAAAGCAATATCAATTCACTTTTAAGTGAGGACACCTATACGATTACTACTGGGCATCAACTTAATTTGTTTACAGGACCTTTATATTTTTTATATAAAATAGTTTCGGTGATTAATTTATCGGAACAATTAAATAAAAAACATTCCAATCAGCATTTTGTTCCGGTGTATTGGATGGCGACCGAGGATCACGATTTTGAGGAGATTAATTATTTCAATCTCAATAAGGAAAAGATATGTTGGGATCACGAAGGTGGTGGAGCAGTTGGAGCTTTGAATACCGATGGATTTGAAGAGCTACTCGCAACTTTAAAAACTAAAATAGGAGTAAGTGAAAATGCTAAAAAACTAATTAGCTTATTTTCTGAAGCTTATTTACAACACAATAACCTAAGTGATGCTACACGTTATTTAGCTCAGCAATTATTTGCGGAATACGGACTCGTTATAATTGATGGAAATCATACCGAACTAAAAAAAGAATTTTTGCCCTTTGTTAAAAAAGAACTTTTTGATAATTGTTCTTTTTCAATCATTAATAAAACAACTGAGCAATTAGAAGCAGTCGGTTATAATAAGCAAGTACATCCTAGAGAAATCAATCTATTTTATATTGTTAAAGGAATCCGAGAACGGATTATAGAAGAAGAAGGAAGTTTTAAAATTAATAATACAAGCGTTGTTTTTTCAAAGGAAGAACTATTAAAAGAGCTCGAAGAATTCCCAGAACGATTTTCACCCAATGCATTATTAAGACCACTTTATCAAGAAGTGGTATTGCCTAATTTGTGTTATGTAGGGGGAGGTGGAGAATTGGCTTATTGGTTTCAATTAAAAGATTATTTTAAAAGTGTAGCGGTAACTTTTCCTATTTTATTATTGCGAAATTCAGTTTTGTTAGTCCCTAAAAAACTTTCTAAAAAATTAAAAAAACTTAATGAAACTATCGAAGCATTGTTTTTAAATACCCATGATTTAGAGAATAGGCATACCCAGCAATTATCAAAATTAAAAATTAATTTTAGTCCCCAACGTGAACATTTAAGAAAACAATTCGAAGACTTATATGTATTGGCAAAACAAACTGATAGCTCTTTTTTAGGAGCCGTTGGTGCACAAGAAAAAAAGCAGCTTAACGGTTTGGATCATTTAGAAAAAAGATTGTTAAAAGCAGAAAAAAAGAAACTAAAAGATCAAATACAACGCTTAATTTCTATCCAAGATTACTTATTTCCTAATGGAAGCCTCCAAGAACGTAGAATTAATTTTTCTGAGTTTTATTTGGAACATGGAGATCAGTTAATACCCCAATTAAAAAAACAATTGGATCCGCTTTGTCACCAATTTACGGTATTAGAATTATAATTTCGCCTATTTATCTTTAAATGATTTGAGCTTTTAAATCAAAATCTTTTCGTTTGGTAATAAAAAGATACTACTTGAGTATCTCTCTTTTCTTAAGTTCAGATTTTATTTCATTAAGCATTTCTTTTGCAGCAGTAATTCCCAGTTCATACATTTTTTCATTGTTTTTACTGCTCATTAGCGGAATGCCTTTTAGGTCAGGTGCAATTATAATATTAGCTAATGAGATTGTCTCTTCATTAGCATAATGTGATGCAACAGCAGATGTTCGCAACACCACATCTTTTCGGTTTTTTAATACCACCGTAGTATCGAACTCCATAATTCTAACTGCAATAATATATTTTGGATCATACTCTTTGGCAAAATTAACAGGAACCCCATTAATAACACCTCCATCGACAAAAGTTGTACCGTACATTTTTACCGGTTCAAAAATTCCTGGGACTGCACAAGATGCATTAACCGATGGTGATATTGGTCCAGCTTTTAAAGCTACAGATTTTCCTTTCTCAATATCTGTTGTAACAGCAATAAAAGGTATTTGTGTATCCTCAATCTGAGTAACACTAAGTTGTTTATTTAGATAACGTTGTAATTTCTTTCCCGAAACAAAGCCTAAGCTCGACCGAAATAAAGAAAAATCAAAAACATCTTTGGCTTTTGTTGATTCTATCAAAGGTATTAGCTCGTCAATATTAGGGTTATCAGCATATAATGCACCCACCATACTTCCCGCACTCGTTCCAACAATAAGATCAATTGGAATTCCAGCATCTTCAAGTACTTTTATTACACCTGCATGGGCCATTCCATGAAATGCACCACCTCCAAGAACTAGCGCTACATTAGGTCTTTCTTTAAGCACTCGGGCAGGGGGTTGTAATAAAGGACTTTCAATCACCATGAATTTTTTTGAACATGAGTATCCGCTCATTAGCATGCACATAGCAAATACAATAAATGAATTTTTTTTTTTCATAATTTTAGGGCATTAGTCAGTTATAAAAACTTATTTTTAATTTAGTATAGCTAACTAAATTACAGCGAAATAAACAAAACAGTTAAAAGTAAAATTTATTTAGTTCTCTTTTGTTGCTTTTTTTAGTTAATTGGTATTGTGAGTGGATAAATTATCTCATACTTTTCAATTTATTTTAAAAGAAAAACTTTAGCTATAGAGTGTTCACTTTTGATATATGTGTTTTGAAAAGTTTTTTATTGGACTCTTTTCCATTCCAATGATTTACTAAATAATCCTGCGTTTACTTTAAGATTTAAATTATTTTTCTCTGCTATAATATCTACATCATACCATTTTTTACGCTTTGGAGCATAGATTTTTCCGGTTGATTTGTCTCCATCTTTCTTTAGATCCTTTAAAATCATCATTCCAATATCTTCCTTAGTATCTGAAACTTTTACAAGGCCTACCCATTGATTGTTTTTTTTACTAACTTCTATTGTGGTATTGTTCTCTCCAGTATCCCAAAGTCCATTAAGGGTTGATTGCGCTCGTGTTGAAAACGAGAATATTAAAATAATTGCTAGCATTAAATTTTTCATAAGTTGTTTTATTAGTGATGAAATAGATTAAAACTGTTTACTGTTCTATATTGATTAGTATTTTTAGTTTCTAAATTTATTGGCCAAAATTCTTTTAAAAATAAATTTGTAGATTAATAATAAAAAACTTCGATTAATTCAAAATTAACAATTTTCTTTAAACGGTGCTAGCTTTTATATTTTTTATTCCAGCTTATAGGCTTTATTCTACTTGTTAAATTTTTTTTTCTTGTTTTGAGTTTTCCAAAGTACGTTTTAATAAAGTGGAGTAAATAGGTTCATTACCAAGTAGTGCTGTAAATACTGATGCGATAACTGTGGTTACTATCAAGGGTAAAATTAACTCATAGTTTGATGTCATTTCTACAGCAAGTACTAAGCCTGTTAGAGGTGCTCTAACGGTTGCTGAAAAAATACCAGCCATGCCTGCTATGGCATATACTCCTGGGTGAGAAATTAAATCTGGAAAATAATGTTGCATACTAGTTCCAAACAACATACCAAAAATAACTCCAAGGGTAAGCATCGGTAAGAAAATTCCTCCTGGTGCACCTGTGCTATAGCTAAAAATTGACAATAATAATCTTGCAATAAATAAAAATAGTAAAAAAGATAATGTAAAAGAATTACCAACTCCTTTGGTAATTATATCATATCCCCCTCCTATTAGATTTGGAAAAAACATACCAATTACTGCAATGATTAACCCTACAGTAATTCCCGTAAAAATTATTGGTATTTTAAAGGAAAATTTAAATAAATCCAACGATATAACAAGTAACTTATTATATACATAGCCTATAATACTGCATAATAAACCCAGAATTATAAATATCCATAGTCCAAATATGTTTGGACTTGGAAAAATCATTATATCTAGAACCGGTTTAGAATTGACTAGAACCCTAACAATAAAATCTGCTGTTCCGGCACCAATCATAATAGCTGCAACTGAATAAAAATTAAATTTAAACTGTCCATGCATTTCTTCAATTACAAAAATAATTCCTGCAAAAGGTGCATTAAATGCACTAGCGAGTCCTGCAGCAGCTCCAGTAGAAATCAATGAATTGCTTTCAATATCCGATTTCCCCAATGTGTCTTTTACCATTTTACCAATATTTGCTCCCAATTGAATAGTCGGTCCTTCTCGCCCTAACAGTAAACCACTCCCCAAGGAAAATAATGAAGCAATAAATTTTATGGGTAATACTCTTTTCCAACGCATAGGTCTTAGTCCATCTAGTGCGCCCTCTATTTCTTGAACACCACTGCCTGATGCCTCAGGTGCAAATTTCCGAACTAAATATAATGCGATGCTTATTCCTGTAATTGCAAATAAAATAGGCCATAGCCAACTCATAAAACCCGAGTTTCCTGCATTTTCATATAAGTTAACTCTGAAAATTTCAATGTAGCTTAATGTAATTCTAAAAATGGCACCAACCAGTCCTACAATTATTCCAATTAACAGCGCATAAAATAATAGTTTGAAATTTTTATTATTATCCTCTTTAAATCGCTGGTATTTCTTATAAGATGTATTAAATTTCATTATTATTCTTTTAAGTTTATTGTTCTATCTAATTAGGTGGGAGGAAAATTTGATTCTTTGAATGATCATTACTATTCTCGTGATTAAATTATTAACCTATTTTTTTATAATTTTTTTTATGATATTTAATTGATCATTGTAGGCATGTAACATATATATACCAGAAGAAAGATTCGATAGATCAATGTTTAACGTATTGCTATTGGTAACCAAAACTTCGTTAACTAATCTCCCATTCATGTCATAAATTTTAACGCCTTCTAATTCTAAATCAGCTTTATTTGTAATATTGATAAAATTACTCGTTGGATTGGGATAAAGTTCAATGGCTAATTCCTGATTATTAAGACTTAATAATTCACATTCGAAATCTTGCTCTACCTTAGATGCTGCTGGAGGGTTTACTAAGAGATCATCCGTTAACAAGGAACAATAACAATCATTTTCTTCTACATAAAGTTTAATCCATGATAGCGCTATTTTTCCAATAGAACCTAATCCGCCATTAGGACTGTTCGATACGTAGTGATCGCCGTTTGCAATTTCGAATAGTAATTTGTCAGTTGCATTCGGTGTTATATTATAATGAATATCAGCGTGCTGCAAAGGAGGAGCTACCGCATCATCTTCACCACTAAAAATTACCACTGGACTTTGATGATTTAGTTGAGGGTTAGGTAACCATGGGCATAAAGCAACTACACCAGCTATTGTGTTGTCAAGTACTGCTGCCCTTTGCGCCCCTCCGCCACCCATAGAATGACCGCTCACAGCTAATTGGTTTAAGTTAAGTGCTCCTTCAAGTGGAGATGAAGATCTGGTGTTTTCTTGTCTAATTGTTTCCAAAGCATCTAAAAGAGCTGCAGCACGAGCCTCTGGGAAATCTACAAGAGAATTCGTGCCTATAATAATGGTTACAATTCCGTGAGATGCATAAAATGGTCCCCATTCTTGAACACTTGAAGGAAGACCCGTAAATCCAGGTATAATTGCAATACTCGGGAACGGTGATGTGCCGTTCGTAGGATAGTAAATGGTCGCTCCTAAATACTCGGGACCATTACGTATTCCATCTGCTTCTGTTAGAGTTTCTATTGCAAAAGGCCCAGGATTAGTGAGGCTCTCTATTGTTATACCATCACATTGTTGGGCAAGAATGTTATTTGTTAATAGGGATAAAAGAAGAGTTAACAGTAAGACAATATGTATTTTTTTCATAGTTTTAATTTCCTTGATCAACTGTTTAACGAATATACTTTTTTTAGAATCAAAAGGAAAAGACTAAGAGCGATTTTATTCCGTCTTGATAAATTCCAGGATCTATTATACAGGTAATATCTATAAAACTTAACTTTAAATCCACAATAATTTCATTTTATATTTTTAGGGTTGCTGAAATATTTTTTTTAACTTTTTTATTGCTTCAGTTAATTTGTTTGTTTCTATAGCAATTAAGTGGACATAGGAATTAATTATATCGATCCTAATTTTCAATTTCAGTACTTAACTGTATTTTTATTAACTCACAAACAAATTTATTGGAATGCAATTATAGAACAAGATATTTAAAAGGCTTTTTTAAATATTTATATCATAAAATCATTAAAACTGTGATGCAAAATAATTTTTTAGCTTATTTTTGCAGATGCAAAATAACGTCCTTATTTTAGATTTTGGCTCACAGTATACTCAGCTTATCGCAAGACGCGTAAGAGAGTTAAATATTTACTGCGAAATTCATCCGTATAATAAAGTTCCAAGTAACTTAGATAGTTTTAAAGCAGTTATTTTATCGGGAAGTCCATTTTCGGTCCGTGCTGCAAATGCTCCGCATCCAGATCTATCTCAAATTAAAACGCATAAACCTTTGTTAGGGGTTTGTTATGGTGCACAATACTTAGCGCATTTTAATGGCGGAAGTGTGGAACCTTCTAATATTAGAGAGTATGGACGTGCGAATCTTTCAGAGGTTTCAGAAAATGAAACTTTATTTGAAGGTGTAGAAATAGACAGTCAAGTCTGGATGAGCCATAGCGATACCATCGCAAAACTTCCAGAAAATGGAGTTCGTTTAGCAAGTACTAAGGACGTAGTGAATGCAGCTTATCGCATTGATGGTGAAGATACTTATGCAATTCAGTTTCATCCAGAAGTGTATCATACAAGCTACGGAAAAAATATATTAGAAAACTTTTTAGTGAAAATTGCTAAGGTAGCTCAGACCTGGACGCCTGCTTCTTTTGTGGAGACCACAGTTTCAGAATTAAAAGAAAAATTAGGAAAGGATAAAGTAGTACTAGGTTTAAGTGGTGGAGTAGACTCTACAGTAGCAGCTGTTTTATTGCACAAAGCGATTGGAGAAAACCTGTATTGTATATTTGTAAATAATGGCTTGCTTCGTAAAAATGAATTTCAAAGTGTACTCGATCAATATGAGCATATGGGCTTAAATGTAAAAGGAGTAGATTCATCTGAACGTTTTTTGAATGCTTTAAAAGGAATTAGTGATCCAGAATTAAAACGAAAAGCCATTGGTAGGGTTTTTATTGAAGTTTTTGATGATGAAGCTAATTTAGTAGAAGATGTTCATTGGTTGGCACAAGGAACTATCTATCCAGATGTTATTGAAAGTGTTTCTGTAACTGGGGGCCCTTCAGCTACCATTAAATCTCATCATAATGTAGGTGGATTGCCTGATTTTATGAAATTAAAAGTAGTTGAGCCATTGCGAATGATTTTTAAAGATGAGGTTCGTAGAGTTGGAGCTCAAATGGGAATTGATTCCGACTTATTAGGAAGACATCCTTTTCCAGGACCTGGTTTGGGAATTCGCATATTAGGAGATGTTACTGCTGAGAAAGTGACTATACTACAAGAGGTAGATGCTATTTTTATTGAGGGATTAAAAAAATGGAATTTATATGATAAAGTATGGCAAGCAGGAGCAATGCTATTACCAGTAAATAGTGTTGGAGTTATGGGTGATGAGCGTACTTATGAAAAAGTAGTTGCTTTACGTGCAGTAGAATCTACCGACGGAATGACAGCTGATTGGGTGGATTTACCCTATAAATTCTTACAAGAAATATCTAATCATATAATAAATAGAGTAAAAGGCGTTAATAGAGTAGTGTATGATATTAGTTCAAAGCCACCTGCTACTATCGAATGGGAATAAACCGATCTAAAAAAGGAATTAATTTTGATTTATCTTAAGCATTCCAAAACCATTAATTTATGAAGGAGTTATTTTTAGTTTTATTTTTTGTCTTATTTGCGAACAATTCATTTGCTCAAAATAACTATCAAAGCCACATTGTAAAAAAAGGAGAAACGGTTTATAGCATCTCTAAAAAATTTAATGTTTCAGAGGCTACTATCTATCAGTTAAATCCAGATTTGAAACATATCATAAAAACAGGGGTCATTTTAATTTTACCAAATAATGGTGAAGAAGTAATTGTTTCTATAAAAAAACACCGTGTTAGAAAGAGAGAAACCATAAAAAATATTGCCACTAAATATGATATATCTAAAGATTTACTAAAGAAATACAATAAAGACTTATACGCTAGAGAACCTATAAAGGGAGAACGAATTGATATTCCTATTTTTAATGTTATAGCTTTAAGTAATACAACTAATAAAGAAACTTTAACAGCAAATGATACCATTAACAAACATAAAGTTCTTCCTAAAGAAACTAAGTATGGAATTGCAAGAAAGTATGATATCACAATTGCTGAATTAGAAATGTTAAATCCAAATATGGCGAAAAATCTTGCTATCGGAGAAGAAATAATAGTACCTAAAAAAGAGATATCAAGCAATGAGATTCTTGTCGAATACAAAGATAAGTATGAATTCTATGAAGTTTTGCCAAAAGAAGGATTTTTTAGGTTAAAAGTGAAGTTTGGTCTTAGCCAAGAAGAAATTATTACTTTAAATCCATATGCTGTTGAAGGCCTAAAAGAAGGAATGATCTTGAAAATTCCTAAAATAAATAATACGCTAGATGGTCATAAGTTTGAAGCTGTCAATTTAGTGGATTATATATTAAATACAAGCAAAAAGAAATTAGCGGTGATGCTGCCTTTTAAATTAAACCGCATTGATTTAGATTCCTTAAGTGTGAATATCGATTTGTTAAAATCTGATGGTACTTTAAGAGCAGCTATTGATTTTTATAGTGGAGTGTTAATGGCAGCAGAGTTTGCAAAAGATAAAGGGATTTCTACAGATATTACTATATACGATACTGAAGGTCAAGTTTCAAAAGTAGCGCAAATTATGAGTTCAAATAATTTTAATGAAATCGATGCTGTGATCGGTCCTTTGTTAAGTAAAAACATAGAGAAAGCTGCATCAGCATTACAATCTGAAAATATTCCTGTTTTTTCGCCATTGAGCAAATTTAAATTAAAAGAATATCCTAATTTATATCAAACGATACCTTCCAGCGAATTGATGGAAACTGCAATGTTGGATTTTATTATAAAACGATTAGATACTATTAATATAATTGTAATAACAGGAAAAGAGTGGACTCAACGAAAAGGTACAATTATGACTGCTATACCAAGCGCCAAGACTATAGTTCCTGAAGAAGGAAATTATTTATATCTTGAAGATATACAAATCCAATTGGATACGGTTAAAGAAAATTGGGTGATTTTAGATTCAGATAATCCTATTTTGGTAAGTAATGTAGTAGGGCTTTTAAACGGATTTCCCGAGATCCTATTAGACGAAGATGATGTTGAGATTGGAAAAAATAACATACGTCTTTTTGCGGTTAATAAATCAAGAGCTTTTGATTATCATGATGTATCTAATGTGCATTTAGCAAATTTAAATTTCACATATCCGTCATCAAATAAACATTATGATTATGATTTAATGGTTCCTTTTTTGGTAAGTTATAAAAACAAATATGGAGTAATGCCTAATCATTATGCAATTAGAGGTTTTGATGTTACTTACGATGTGTTATTAAGGTTGGCTAATGCAATAACTCTAGAAGAAGCTTCTATTAGTGATATTAAAACAGAGTATATTGAAAATAAGTTTCAATATTTTAATACGTTAAACTTAGGATATAAAAACCAAGCTTTTTATATTATGAAATACAACAATGAATTAAAACTGGAAGTTGTCGAATAAATTATCTTTGAATAATTTAATTTTTTTGTAATATTTTAAAAAGATTCACATTCACTTTTAATGAATTAACAGAAGCTATAAAATTTGGTATTCTCTCTTTTTAAATTACCAACTATCCATTAACAATGAAAATAAATTCAATAATTTTATTCCTATCGGCTTATTTTTTTTCCTTCTATAGAAGAAGAAAAAATTGCATGGACTGAAGATTACAACTTACAATGGACAGATTTTAAAGCAATAACTTTCTTGGGAACTGGTTTTGTTGCAAGTACGAGTTCAGAAATTGTTTATTCTTGTAAAGAAGTAAATGGTGATAAAAATATTAAGATTAATGTTTCTTGTAATTTTTATCCCCAGAAATCGTGGTACAGTAAAAACGATGCTACTGATTATATTTTAAAACACGAACAAACTCATTTCGATATTTAAGAATTGTATAAACGCATCTTTAAAGAACACATAAATGAAACTCAATTTTCTGATAATATGAAAGAAGAGTTAGAAGTTTTATTTTACCAAACCGAAGATAATCGAAAAGCGATGCAGCATAAATTTGATAGCGAGTCAAATTATTCAAAAAATAAAGAAAAGAATTGGAGTGGGAAACTTATGTAGCTTAACAATTAATAGCTTATGAATGTTGGAAATAATTTTGATCCCAATCATTTAATTGAATTGGCAAATTATAAAATGCCTTTTGGTAAATATAAAGGTTATCACTTGGTTAAAATTCCGGAGTATTATTATACCTGGTATAAACGCAAAGGATTTCCAGAGGGTAAATTAGGGAGAATGATGATGGAAATGGATGAAATTAAAATAAATGGACTGGAGGATTTGATTTTAAAACTCATTCGTAAATAGACTAATAAGCAACAATCATTTATTGTTTTATTAAGATTCTTAATATTTTGATTTGTTTCTTATTATTTATCTGCTTGCTTCGGCAATAAATCCTTACATTTGCATCCCGTATAATAAGGACAAATGAACACTACAAAGTATATATTCGTTACGGGCGGAGTTTCCTCTTCTTTAGGGAAAGGAATTATTGGAGCATCTTTGGCTAAATTACTGCAAGCTAGAGGATATAGAGTTACCATTCAAAAATTAGACCCCTATATAAATGTCGATCCTGGAACATTAAACCCATATGAACATGGAGAATGTTATGTTACTGATGATGGTGCAGAAACAGATTTGGATTTAGGACATTACGAGCGTTTTTTAAACGTGCCTACTTCACAAGCTAATAATGTAACAACAGGTCGTATTTACCAAAGTGTTATTCAAAAAGAACGCAGGGGTGAATTTCTTGGAAAAACAGTACAAGTAGTTCCGCACATTACCAATGAAATCAAATATAGAATACAACTTTTAGGAAATACTGGAGATTTTGATATAGTTATTACCGAGATAGGTGGAACGGTGGGTGATATTGAGTCTTTGCCTTATATTGAAGCAGTGCGTCAATTAAAATGGGAGTTGGGAGATCATAATGCTTTAGTCATTCATTTAACATTAATTCCATTTTTAAAAGCTGCTGGTGAATTAAAAACCAAACCCACACAACATTCTGTAAAGACTTTAATGGAGAGTGGTATCAATGCAGATATTTTAGTTTGTAGAACAGAGTATCACTTATCAAATGACATTAAACGGAAACTAGCTTTGTTTTGTAATGTGCATCAGGAAGCAGTAATAGAGTCTATAGATGCATCTACTATTTACGATGTGCCTAATTTAATGTTGGAAGAAGGATTAGATGCCATCACCTTAAAAAAGTTAAATTTAAGCGATCATGGAACTCCAGATTTAGCGCATTGGAATAGTTTTTTGAAAAAACATAAAAACCCTAAGAGTGAGGTGAAAATTGGATTAGTAGGGAAGTATGTAGAGTTACAAGACTCTTATAAATCTATATTGGAGTCCTTTATTCATGCTGGTGCAGAAAATGAAATAAAGGTAAAAGTAGTTTCTATTCATTCAGAACATTTAGACGGGACTAATGTTGCAGAAAAATTTAAAGGATTGCACGGCATATTGGTAGCACCTGGTTTTGGTGAAAGAGGAATAGAGGGTAAGATAGATGCAGTAAAATATGCAAGAGAACATAAAATCCCTTATCTGGGAATTTGTTTGGGTATGCAAATGGCCGTGATAGAATATTCAAGAAATGTGCTTGGCTTAAAAGGAGCTAATTCAACCGAGATGAATAAAGACACCCCTTATCCAGTTATTGGTTTAATGGATGAACAAAAACACATTACTGATAAAGGAGGTACCATGCGTTTGGGAGCTTGGAAATGTGATTTGGTAGCAAGCAGTATTGTAGGTAAAACATATGTTGCTAAGTCAATAGAAGAGCGTCATAGACATCGTTATGAATATAATAATGAATTCCGAGAACAATTAGAAGCAGCAGGACTGAAAACTACGGGTACAAATCCAGAAACAGGTTTGGTAGAAATTGTTGAAATAGAAAACCATCCCTGGTTTGTTGGGGTACAATATCACCCAGAATATAAAAGTACGGTTGCAAATCCACACCCCTTGTTTGTGTCATTTGTAAAAGCTGCAAATGAGCATTTAAAAAATAATTGATACGACAATTTGGCGATATTTAAAAAAAGGTAGGATATTTGAAAAATAATATTAAAAAAAATGAATCTACTGAACAGATTCAATTCAAAATAATTAATTAATTTTCCTAAATACTATTTAGGATTTTACTATGGAAGAAAAAAAATTTGATATAAATACTGTTGTAGGTTTTTTATTAATTGGTGCTATTCTGCTTTATATGCTATGGCAAAATCAACCAACTCCAGAGCAATTAGAAGCTCAAAAAGCTGAAAAGGAAAAAATCGAAGAAATAGAAAACGATAACAAAGCTTCAGAGTTTGTCAGTCAAGAAGATATCTCATTAGAAAATGCAATAACTGAATTAGCATTTGCAAATTCTGAAGATTCTATTGGATTGTCAAAACTTCAAAATAGATTGGGATCTTTTGCATATTCTAGTACACTTCCTTCTGCCACTGATGCAACTACAGTAATTGAAAATGAAGTATTAAAGTTAACAATAAGTAATAAAGGAGGGTATATTGTTGAAGCAAAATTAAAAGAACTTACCATCTATAATGGAACTCCAGTTTATTTAATTAAGGAAGGTAACTCCTCTTTAAACTTACAGTTTTCAGCAGAAAATAGATTGTTGAACTCTAAGGATTTATATTTTGAACCATCAATTTCAAATAATGGATCGAATAAAGTGCTTTCTATGAAGTTAAAAACTTCAGAAACTAACTTTATTGAATACCGTTACGAGTTAATTCCTGATAATTATATGTTAGGATTTAGTATTAAAACCCAAGGTTTAGAAAATGTGATTAATACTTCTCAACCCATATATTTAGATTGGAACTTTATTGGATATCGCCAATCTAAAAGTATTTCTTACGAAAACAGGTATACTCGTTTAACCTATGAATATGAAAATAAAGAAAAACATAGTAAATTATCTGCAGCTTCAGATGATGACGAATTAGAAAAAGGCGTTACCTGGATGAACTTTCGTCAACATTTTTTTAGTTCTATGTTGTTAACCGATACTGCTTTTAAAGAAGTTGCTTTGAGTTCTATTGATTTAGTTAAAGACGAAGAGGTGGACACATTATTCACTAAGAGGTATGGAGCAAAAATGCTTTTAGAACCAAAATCGGGTAACTTATCTTATAATATGAATATGTATTATGGGCCTACAGAGTATAAAGTTTTTAAGACTTATGACAGGAATTTAGATGAAGCCATGCCCTTAGGATGGGGTATTTTTGGGTTTTTAAATAAATATTTAATCATTCCATTATTTGCTTTTTTAAGTGATTTCTTGCCTGCTGGTTTAGCAATTATTATGCTGACTATTTTAATAAAATTAGCATTATCACCAGTTCAATATAAGCAGTATTTGTCTCAAGCAAAATTAAAAGTATTGAAACCGGAATTGGATGAGATAAAAGTAAAATTTAAGGGTAATAAAATGAAGATTCAGCAAGAAACGATGAAGCTTCAAACGGTAGCTGGTGCGAGTCCATTAAAAGGTTGTTTGCCTGCATTATTGCAAATACCTGTATTCTATGCCTTATTTACATTTTTTCCTTCTGCATTTGATTTACGTCAAAAAAGTTTCCTTTGGGCTCATGACCTTGCAAGTTTTGATGTAATAGCAGAATTGCCATTTTACATACCATTTTATGGTGATCACGTTAGTTTATTTCCAATACTAGCATCGATCGCAATATTTGTTTATATGATGATGACTACTGGTCAAACTATGCAGCAACAAGAAGGGATGCCTAATATGAAATTTATTATGTATTTATCACCATTAATGATGTTGGTGTTCTTTAATAATTATGCATCTGGTCTTTCCTTGTATTATTTTGTTTCAAACTTAATTACTATTGGTATTATGTTGGTTATCAAGAATTATATAATCGATGATGATAAAATTCATGCAAAAATTCAGGAGAATAAAAAGAAACCAAAAAAGCAGAATAAATTTCAAAAGAAAATGGCTGAAATGATGGAACAAGCTGAGGAGCAAAAAAAGAAAGGAAAAAAATAATTTTTAAAACTCCCATTTGGGAGTTTTTTTTTACTTAAAATTTAAAAAAAATAAAGTAATTTTAATAGTTGTAAGTTTTAATCGCTACTCATAAAAAACACAGAGATGAAAATAAGTATTTTATTTACTTTTATTTTGTTATTTACTACAGCAGTAGTTTTTTCTCAAAATGAAATTAATCAATTAGATGGTCAAGGAAAACGTCATGGAATTTGGAAAAAGAATTTTAATAATTCTGAGCAAATTAGGTATGAAGGTGTTTTTAATCATGGAAAAGAAATAGAAGTCTTTAAGTTTTATTGTGAAGACTGTGGAGTAATCCCAATAATGACAAAATCATTTAATAAAAATGATGCTATTTCAGAAGTGAAGTACTTTTCTAAAAAAGGAACACTTATTAGTGAGGGGTCTATGAAAGAGAAATTAAGGATTGGGACCTGGATTTACTATCACACTGGCACCAATAATATAATGACAAAAGAGAATTATAATAATGGATTACTGGATGGTAAAAAACTTACTTATTATAAAACCAATGTCTTGGCGGAAGAAATAAATTATCAAAAAGGTATTAAAGAAGGTTCTAATAATTATTATTCACCCACTGGGAAACTGTTAAAAAAATTATATTATGTAAATGACCAACTCCATGGTAATGCTATCTATTGCGACGCGATGGGAAATATTATATTAAAAGGTGCTTACAAAAACGGTAAAAAAAATGGTCTCTGGAAAACGTATGAAAATGAAAATATTTTGAAAGAAGAAATGTTTCCTAAATATTAATTTATTATTTAAATACTATAAATAATTGCGGTTTTCAATTATTTATATAAATAAAAAGAGCTCTTATTTTACATAAGAACTCTTTTCGAAACAAAGTACTAATCAATAAACATACTTTATTTAATATTAAGGTTGTAATGGAAGCATTACCTTGTTAATTACATGTATAACCCCATTTAATGCTTGTACATCTACTGCAATTATTCCTATATCTGTATTGCCTGATGCATCAGTAATTGTAGCTTCTGGCATTGTAATAGTTATATCTTCTCCTTGTAAAGTCGGAGCAGTTGTATTTCCAGGATTTGTTAAGTCAGCAGAAACTATATTAGCAGCAACTACATGATATAACAAAATTTGAGTTAAAGGAGCTTCATCAGGTATAGCTGGTAAAGCACTAAAAGCTTCATTTGTTGGAGCAAATACGGTAAAAGGACCTTCACCTTGCAATACTTCAACAAAGTTAGTTGCTGGTGTCAATACAGTTAAAGCGTCAACTAAAGTTGAGAATGTAGGATCTGCAGAAGCAAATGTTACTACGGTAGGTAATCCAATAACAGCATCTACAATATGAATAACTCCATTTGAAGCAGCTATATCAGCTTGGCTAACAGTAGAAATTCCGTTAAACATTACACCATTTGAAGTGTTAAAATAGATACTCATTGCATTATCACCAGCTCCACTAGCTAATGTGTTAGCATATCCTGAACCTGCTGTTACTAAATCAGTAGAAGTAATTTCTCCTAAGATTACATGGTTTAATAAAACTTGTTGTAATAAAGGTACAGGTACGTCATCCAAAGTAGCAAATCCATTATCAGCTAAAAACGTAGCAAATGCATCGTTTGTTGGTGCTAAAACGGTAAAAGGACCATCCCCATTAAGAGCGTCAACTAGGTCTGCTGCAAATAACGCTGCTACTAAAGAACTTAATTCTGGAGTTACTACAGCTAAATCTACAATATTAGCTTGTGTTATTAAAATCGGAAGCATTACTTTATTTATTAAGTGAACAACTCCATTTGATGCTTCTATATCGACAGCTGTAATTCCAATATCTGAAACTCCAGTTGCATCTGTGATAGTAGCTTCTGGCATTGTAACAGTTAAATCTTCTCCCTGCAAAGTCATTGCAGTTGTTTCTCCAGGATTAGTTAAATCTGTTGAAGCTATTTTACCAGCTACAACGTGGTATAACAAAACTTCTTGTAATACTTCTACAGGTACATCATCCAATGTAGCAAAGCCATTATCAGTTAAAAACGCTGCAAATGCTTCGTTTGTTGGTGCAAATACGGTAAAAGGACCATCTGCATTAAGTGCATCTACTAAATCTGCTGCAGTTAATGCTGCCACTAAAGAACTTAATTCTGGAGTTGCAATAGCAAGTTCTACAATATTCGGTTGTGTTGGTATTATTTGATTGTTGTTATCATCATCGCTACAAGCTGCAAATGTTAATAACAATACCATCACAATACTAATTTTTTTAAACGTGTTTTTGAAATTCATTTTTTTTTTTTTAAATTAATTTTTTTATTTTTATGTTTATTGTTTAGCAAAAATAACATTTTATTAAACACAACTACTATTTGTTTTAATAATGTTTTGTTAATATTTTAAATATTTTTTTTTATAGATTTTTTGAAAGCCGGTATTGAATATGATTCTAATACAAAAAATGTATCTTTGCATCTCTTAAATTATTTTATGAATAAGCGTGTTGTAGTAGGGCTTTCAGGAGGTGTAGATTCAAGTGTAGCTGCTTATCTTTTAAAAGAGCAAGGTTATGAAGTGATTGGTCTTTTTATGAAAAACTGGCATGACGATTCGGTTACCATTTCTAATGAATGTCCTTGGTTAGATGATAGTAATGACGCTATGTTGGTAGCAGAAAAGTTAGGAATACCCTTTCAAACTGTTGATTTAAGTGAGCAATACAAAGATAAAATTGTAGATTATATGTTTAGGGAATATAAAATGGGTAGAACTCCCAATCCTGACGTTTTATGTAATCGTGAAATAAAATTTGATGTTTTTTTGAAAATTGCCCTGGATTTGGGTGCCGATTATATTGCTACGGGTCATTATTGTAGAAAAGGAACTCTCATTAAAAATAATAAGGAAACGTATCAATTATTAGCTGGTAAAGATCCCAATAAAGATCAGTCTTATTTTTTATGCCAATTGTCGCAAGAACAACTTTCAAAAACATTATTTCCCATTGGAGAATTACTAAAGCCTGAGGTCCGTAAAATAGCAAAGGAACAAGAATTAATTACCGCTGAAAAAAGAGATTCTCAAGGACTTTGTTTTATTGGAAAGGTCCGTTTACCTGATTTTCTTCAACAAAAATTAAAACCTA
>Ga0114915_1000438_pt1 | contig 19227 bp, 13 predicted proteins | sample MalvirAntarct_55_FD_87288 | JGI IMG/M metagenome (GOLD analysis project Ga0114915, IMG submission 87288) | Marine viral communities from the Global Malaspina Expedition - Malaspina viral metaG Antarct_55 | ecosystem: Environmental > Aquatic > Marine > Oceanic | place: South Georgia Island...
AGCATATCTAATACTCTACCTCTGGCTGATGAGCCAAATCCTTCAGGTAGTGTTACCCAATATAAATTGCTTTGTGCAAGTCCGCCACCTTTTGACACTTGCGCTTTAAAGTCATCTATGCTAAACATTAGATCATGCCTCTTGATTGTTTGTACACGTAACCAGCTTTCTGTTTTTTCCACTGAGCAGTCGGAAGAAATGTAGCAATCTCCCAATCGTTGGCGGGTACTTTAGCAAAGCGTGACTTTACGTGTGGTGTTAAATAATGTTTGAAGCACGGAGCAAATAGTCTAAACTTTGATGAACTCTTGATTAAGTCATAGCTCAATTTTAACCTAGTTGTATCGTTGTACTTATCGTTTGATTTTATTTCCAGAAGTTGATTTAAAAACTGTGCTCTCAGTACTGGTGGTAGGTAATGTAAGTTAAGACCATAGAATCCGCCTTTGGCCTTTTCAACCATAAAGATTAGAGGAAACGCATCATAGTATGGGAGTTTCTCTTTATGCTTTGGATCATAAAAGAACATATACATATGACCGACATAAGATCGGCCCTTTGTCTGTATATTATCCTCTTTCATTAATGCTGCTGGATTGACTCTCGTCAACTTTTGCGCTTGCTTACGAAACCAATCCCTGGACTCTGGTGTCCTAGGATTGATACCTGCTTTAAATGCAGCGGTGTTTATTTTTTTAAATATTTGGCTCATAATTCTATTTATATCACTTGTTAGATTTTTTTCTGGAATAAGGCTTTAAAGGTTTTGTACTTTTAGGTTTTATACCCATATCATGTAATGTATGCTCTGTCCATATCTGAAAGTCCCAGTTTCTATCTTTAGCAAACTTATTAGCTGCTTCCCACTTATTCATATTCTTTACATAAGTAAGGCCTTCTGATATATATTTTTTGGTTCTCTTTGCGCCTGTAGGCGGCCGAGTTTCTTTATCGGGTTTTACTTCAACTAGAATAGTCTTACCATTTGCAAATGTAATCTTTAGATCAATAAAATATCTATGGTATTTTTTATCCACTTCATAGAAGTATGGAACCACTACCTCTTCTGAAGACCATCCCTTTATATCTTTGTTTAGATCACACCACTTGAAGCAATGCCTTTCCCACAATGAGCGATATACAATCTTTGTATAATCACCTCTATATTTATTAACATTTTTAGGTTTAAATTTTCCAGAATAGGCCATGATGTCTCTTATAAATAATATTATAATATATTTAGAGGGACTACACTATGATGAAAACCACCATAACTGAAGGCATAACAGTCTATTCTTTTCCTTCAGACATTGCGCCTATGTGGTTGGAGCCTGGTACTAGAACAGATTATGATGATCCCAGTCAACGTTCGGTAACTGCACAACTTAGAATCCGCCCTATTATCAATAAGTATCTTACTGCGGCAGACTTTGCTTCAGCAGGTGGGGTAATTAAAGGTGATACTGCAGGACAGGCAAATGCTCGCGGTCTTGTGACCAACGCACTAGCTAAAGCAGAAGATGGCGGTGGGCAACACTCACCATCCCTTGTCGCTGGGGTAAATACGGATTTACAGACTATTAAAAGATCAAATGATAAAGCAGATGGAAATTGGCAAATAAACTTATATTTGCCTCAAGGTATTCCTTTCAGAGGCGAAGTATCTTATCAAAGTGTTGATCTTGGAGTCCTTGGTGCTGCTGCATCAAATGCTATCTCAGCAGGTTCTAGCATAAAGGATACAGCTACTAGAATAGCTAAAGAAGAAAGCGGCCGAATCATTGATTCCTTATTGGGTAGTCTAACAGGAGAAGCAGCTTCACTAGCAGCTTTAAGATTAGCAAATAAAGCTGGATCTGAAATCGGTGGAATTGTAGCATCAGCTACTGGCGTTCAAACTAATCCAAACTCAAGAACTCTTTTTCAATCTGTTCCAATAAGAGGTTTCACTTTTAACTTTAAAATGATTCCAGAAAGCGAAAGAGAGCATGATATAATTGTAAAAATTATTCAACTACTCAGAGAAGAAATGTATCCAGATGAAATCGGTATCGACGAACTAGCTGTTGGTTATAGATTTCCTAATAGAGTTGAAGTTGAAATGTTACACGTCAACGATTCAAAGAGTCCTGAATTGGATGGACTGCTTGAAGACCCTCATACAATTTATCATAAATTATTACCTTGTTATATCAGAGACTGTAGTGTTGTTTATAATAGTCAAGGAATGGGTTATCACCCAGGAGGCAAATTTACAGATGTGGATATGTCTATAACCTTAATGGAGGAAAGACCTCTTAATAAATCAGATATTAAGGACAATTACTAATGTCATACTTTGCTTCCTTTCCACAAACATTCTATAGATTTGGTACTAATGAGCCTTCTGTTCTTTTTCAAGCTATCAACTCATATGTAGCCATACTTGAAGATGTAGCAGAAGATGTTAATTACTATACAAAACAACAAATATTGCCAGGTGAAAGACCAGATCAACTTTCTTATAGAATATATGGAGACGATCAATTTTACTGGACTTTTTATGTAATGAATAAAAGTGTTAGAGAAAGCGGATGGCCTTTACATCCGCAAACATTATATGATGAATCCTTGAAGCGGTATCCTCATAGAACAGTTGTAACTACAGATAATATCTCTACGTCACATTTTGTTAGAGGCGCAATAGTCACAGGTAGTTCAAGTGGTACAATAGGAAAAATTATTGAAAGAAACTTAGAACTCGGTCAAGTGGTTATTCAGCCTACTGTTAAGGATGCTAAATTCTCAGCAGGTGAAGTTATTACAACTGTAAAAGATGGAGCAGTATTTGAATTTGAAGCAACAGGAGAAAGTGCTCAAATAGATTCAGTACATCACTATGAGAATGCTGCAAAAGACTGGGTCGATATTAATCCTTATAGTCCTTCTGTAAGTGGTCTGACTCCAGTAACAACCTTTAATAGATTTGAATTAAAAAATGATGATCTGTCTTTTATTAAATGTTTGACCCCAAGTAATGTAATTAATATTTCAAATAGATTTAGAAAAGCAATGCGAGAAGAAAGTTAATGTCAGGTCTGGAGTCCCAATTTCAGCTTAACTCTGTTGTTATGTACAAGAATACTGGCAGAGAAACCTTAACTATTACTGCTACAGTATTAGAACTTGAGTTGCATGAATCATTAGATCAACCGTTTCTAACAGGGTTAATTGCTGTATCTGATGCTGAAGGTAAGATTGCTAATTTTGGTTTAAGTGGGACAGAATATTTAGAGTTTACATTGACTAACATTCAGTTTGAAGTTTCTATTACAAAAAGATTTGTTATAGCATCTACTGAAATAAAAGTATCCAGTAATGAAATGTCGGAATTTTATGTATTAAATTTAATGGAACAGCATGCTGTAGTTAGTTCACTTTCTAAATTTTCCAAATCATACACCGGTACTCCAGATCAAATTATAAAAAGAATTGTATCAGGAAAATTTAACAAGCAGCTTCTGATAGGAAGACTCAAACCTATTCAAGATCCTATGACTGTAGTCACACCTTATATTACTGCACTAGATGCAATTGCTTGGATTAATAATAGAGCAACTACACTAGATGGTCATCCATATTTTGTTTATAGTACAATAAAAGATGACTTCATTAGAATGAGATGTATAGATGAAATGGTTGCTGATGAATCATTTAATTCACAGCCTTTTACTTATGGTACTGCTGCATCAGTTGCTGGACAATTAGTAGAATCATTACATGCTATTAAAGTGATGGATATTGGTGGCAGTAATGACTTAATGACAAAAGCAGTTAACGGTGGTTTAGCAGTTAAATATGAATCTATGGATCTTGTCACTGGTAACAGAGCAAGAAGAACAAATATAAAACCTACCGATATGGGACCAGAATTAACATCGGCAATATTTAATGATAGACGTGTCTTCGATTCTATGAATCAAATAATCTTTGATTTCCAAAATCCTACTTATGAAACTTCTTCCAGTTATGGCGGAGGCGATATTGATACTTTATCAACTAAAATAAAACGTACTCAGACCGCTGCTAGATATAATGAGAATAAAATAGGATTCACTATGAATGGAGCCGTATGGATGGCTAATGATAAAGCAAGAGTTGGAATGCCTATGGATATTCGTACAGTAGAATTGGATGGTGCTTTACTATTAAAAGAGGATAAACAGAAGAGCGGTAAATTTGTTGTAACATATGTTTGTCATAGATTTAGTAATAATAAACACGAAGTTGATGTAATAGGAATTAGACCATGAGTTTTTACGGTGATTCAATGCGTTGGTGGGTGGGTAGAGTTATATCTGTTAAAGATCCTCTCAAAGTCGGTAGACTGCGTGTTAGAATTTATGGTGTGCACAGTGATGATCTTGCAGAAGTACCTGAACGTGATCTCCCTTGGGCGAGTGTGTTACTACCTTCCACCGAAGCTGGAGTATCTGGCATAGGAAGATCGACTGGTATTAAAGCCGGTGCCCAAGTTATGGGTTTCTTTATGGATGGTGGATTTAGTCAACAGCCCATAGTTTGGGGTTCTATCCCAAGAATGGAAAAAGTTGATACATTTGGACCTCATGCCCCAAGTCATGATGCTGCTAATGTACTAGATGATCCTACTATTCCTAAAAATAAAAGACGATCTGGTGGCAGCACTCCACAAGTCCGTATATCAGGAACATTACCAGATATGAGTGCAGCAGTTGGATCTAATAATACAGAAAAAGCATTTAACTTTTTAGTCGGAAATGGTTTTACACAAAAACAATCAGCTGCAATATGTGGTAACTTTATTCAGGAGTCGGGAATGGAACCAGACATTGAATCTTCCTTTCCAGGTGAAGAATCATATGGTATAGCACAATGGAATCCTGCGGCAAGGCGACGGCAGCAATTAGAAAGTTATGCAGCGCAAAGACGGTTATCATATAAAAGATTAGAAACACAACTAGAATTTTTCATGTGGGATTTTTCAGAAAATAGTCCTAAGTTTTTTGCATACAATAGATTTAAACAAACAGCAACAATAAATGCAGCAAGTGATCTATTTTGTGATAAGTACGAAAGACCACATAAAGATTATGCTCACAAAGCAGCTAGAAGAAAAAATGCTCGTCAAGTATTTGAAGCATATGGAAGTGACACATGACCACTATTAATACTTTAAAAGCAAAATTTAGTACAGCATTAAAAAATGCTAATCCAGGACAGATATCGGAAAAACTTAAAGCAGCTACATCACAGACCAGCGCAAAGTTTACTAGCGGAATGGTTGATGCTGGAAGTGTTAAGTCTGGCATTAAAACTCTATCACAAGCAACCGATGATATTAATGATATAACAGCCGACGCTGTAGATTCCATTGCTGAAATTACTGGAGACGTTCCCGGACTAGCAGAAGATTTAATACAAAACATTGATGCAAATTCTAGCACATTGGCTGGAGCACTTGGTGCAGGCGAAGAAGTATTAAATGGCAAACTTGATATGATTATCTCATCAGCCTCTCCAGAAGCAATTGCAAGATCACTAAAAGAAGTAACTGGTAAATCGGCTAGTGAAATACAAGGAGCATTAAAAGATATTGCTCCAGCTGGAGCACTTGAGGGTTTAGATAAACTTGATGATGCTATATCTGGCGGTATTGCTGGAGCAAGTAAATTTACAGATGCTTTAAGTGGCTTTAAAAAGAATTTTACAGATCTGATACCTGACTTAACTGGAGGCGTAATAACTGATGTTATTATGAATCTGAATGGTACTATCAACTCAGCAATTAGAAATGTTATTCCAGATTTTTCCAAAGTACCTTTTGCTGAAAAAGAACTATTAGGATTTTTAGCATCAGGCAAGAAAACAGATGCTGCAGATTTAATAAGAGGAAGTTTTTCTGGTACAGAAGCAGAACTAGAAACATTCATAAATGGAATTAAATTATCTCCACCTGATGCAATTGAAGTAGAAAGAAATCCAGCAGTTGGTACAAAAAGCACAAAACCATATATAATTGGTTCTAATAATAAATTATGGAAAGGCTCTGATACAAATCATAAAGAGGATAAAACACAATTTACAACTATTGATTCTTCTGTAGAATTGGAGTTAGAGTTAAGAACAGCTCAAAGAGAAATGACTGAAGTTGTTGTACACTGGTCAGATACTTTTACCAATCAAGATATAGGCGCAGTTGAAATTCATAAATGGCACGAAGATGATGATGGTATTCCTTATCACTTAGTTATTAGGCGTGATGGAACTTTACAAAGAGGTCTTCCTCTGGATAGAGTTGGCTCTCATATAGCAAAAATGCAAAAGCCAAATGCAACTCCAAGTTCTGATAAACAATCTTGGACTGATGCTGAAGCAGAAAACGTTGAATCAACTAGAAAATTTAATGACTCAATCGGCGGTGGTCTTGCTCGTATGAAAACTACTGTTGGTGAAAGAGCATATGCACTATATAAAGGTTATATTAAGCCAGATGATAAAAATGTGGATGCTCAAAAAGCTGCGGGTAGTTTAACAAAAGATTCACCTGAATCAATTAAAAACCAAGTCATATTAGAGACTCATCATAATCACTCAATAGGAATTTGTTTTATTGCAGGATATAATTGTCCAACAGGAACTCAACTATCGCAACTAGCAAGAGGCTCTGATTCTATAACTCAGGCACAAATGAAAAAGTTTAGAACAGTTATGGAAGTATTCTATAATGTTAATGGTGCTGGTCAAGCATTTGGCCACGCTGACTTAGATCACTCTATGATGGATCCTGGGTTTGATGTACAAGAATATGTATTATCAGAATTTGATAAAACTAATATTAATAAAGATGGTACTTCAAAGGCACTATCTTACGAAGAAATAATTAATTACGATGGGTGGTACGAATGAGCAATCAAGATTTATATGAAGAAAGAGTAAAGAAAGAAGGCAAGGGTAATGCCGATACAGTTGGTGTATCAGGTGATTCTTTTGAAGATCCTTCTGGAGAATACCCAAAGGATTCTTATAAAGATCAGTCTAGTGTTAATAAAAATAGAGTAACTGGTAAGCAATTTGGTATTGTAACTGGATCTGGACTAGAGGAAGATAACTCGTCTGGTTCTTCATACGAAGAAGCCGATATAAAAGAAACTGGTTGCGGCCATGTTCTAGCATTTGATGATACAGGTGGATCTGAAAGAATTACAATTCTACACGGTACTACAAAGTCTGGTTTGGAATTTAGAGCCAACGGCAATATGATTATCTTCACCAAAGAAAATAAAATTGAAGTCGTTAATGGTACATCAGAAATTATTGTTAGAGGCGATGCTAATATTACTTATGAAGGTAATTGTACTCTCAATGTATCAGGTGATTATGAAGTCAATTGTAATAACTATATTGTAAATGCTAAAGGCGATAAAAGAGAAACAATTGACGGTTCTTCAAGAAGTAAAGTTTTTGGCAATGTCGGTTATACAGTTTCTGGTAGTTTCTCTCAGACTGTAGGCGGAAGTAGTGTATTTACAAATCTGGGTAACGTGACTACCGCTACTAAAGGCGATGTTAATAGCACTACTGAAGGCGATGTGCAAATAACATCATCTGGAAAATTAACTCAGTCAGCTCAGGTTGAGATGAATCTTACTTCTCCGAAAATGCATCAAGCAGCTGATAAAATATTTATTGCAGGTGGTTTGGGAAGTACAATTGGTGGTGAGAACGTCATGATGTACACCAAAAATATTTACGGCACTTCTGGTAATTTCTCAGACGGATTTACAGCGCCAACTTTCCATGGCGATCTAAAAGGTACAGCTGTTACTTCAACAGTAACACAATCTCAAGGCTATAGTGAGGCTGCCCAAGGATCTGCAGGATCTATTACTGACACTGCAAACAATACAGAGGCTACAGTTGAAATGACTTCAGCACTTGTTACTGATTTCTTGAAATCGGATAGAGGCGTTAGAAAACCTAAGATTGATGTTGATAACTTCTTACAGGAGACTATGAGAAAAAGAAAATACACAGTCAAAGATGTTAGATCAAAGATGCGTGATAAGGTAAACTCAGACAATCCTGAATGGACTACCGAGCAAGCAGGTAAGGGTGTTCTATCAGAGACTCATAGTGAAAAAACTCCACCAGCTGGAACAGCAAGAGTTAGGGATGCTGGACCAACTAATATTTCTGTTGAGTCATTTGAAGGTACAAAAAACAACGCAAGAAATAAAACTATCAAGGTTGAAAAAATACAAACTGCGATTCAGTTATTACCGAGTAAAGAAATTATCATCGGACTTAAAAAACCTATTACATCCAAGACACTTGTAACAAATAAAATACCTTTAGCAAGATTCCTATATGCTAATGATTCAGGTAGATTTGATTCTCTTCCAGAAAAGACCAAGCAGCAATTGGCCAGAAACTATATTGCTCATGGGCAATTATATAAACAAATACTTTCGGTAGAAGGCAAGTGGGCTAAACATAGACTTGAAGTTGTAGAAGGTTTTCATGGTGTTGAGAAGTATGGACAAACAGGTGATGGAACAGCAGAGACTTTAACAGTTGGTAGTATTTTAGAAAAGAGAACTAAAGGTCAAGCAGTTGTATATGAATTAATTGGGCCAAATGGTAAAATAGACAGAGATGGATCTTTTGAATTAGTAGATCATTGGAAGCAATTTGGTATGTTTGATAAAATTACTTTAGACTATGATACTTATGATAAAGATGATGAACTTAATGTTCAAATTGTAGTTGAAGTACCAGATATACCAGAATCATTTAAAGTAACATACAAAGGCGAAATAGGAACCAACTTTAACAACTCTGTACAATCAACGGGTTCTATAGTTGAGATATTATCTCCAGAAGATGAACCAGAAGCAATTGAACTCAAAGATAAAAATGTTCCAACAACTAAAGCACTAGAAGAAAAGTATATCCCACCTGCTACAACTGGTAAAACTTTTGATGATGTATCAGCTTTATATCACGCTGCTGGTGCGTATGATTATCCAGTTGGAACAATATTAACTCATTATGATAGTTGGCAACATCAGACAGCTATTGATAATCAGAAAATTGCAGGCTTGAAAGGCTTAATAAACCCAGCAGATTATGTACCAGTTAGACTGGCTGTCTGGGGAGCACAGGGTAAAACTGGAACAAAGAAAGATGGGTCATTTTATGCTCCAGCCTTTGTAGATGATCCTAAAAATAACCCAGCGTTCGGTAGACATGGGTCAGAAGCAAAAAATACTCACAATGCAAATCTAAAAGCAAATGGATTTTCAGTAGATTATAAACACCCATCTGGTTCAAACAAAATATACAGTACCTATCAGTGGATTGAGGATAACTTCTTTTGATAAGTATAAATAAAGATAAATTAGGGTAAGTAAATGGCAAGAATATTATCAACTGAAGATGGCAATACTAACGTAGCAGCTATAACTGTTGCTAGACAAAAGGTGTTTAGTGATATAGACTTGTCCTTTGAAAATAAATCTGCTGGTGATATTTTTAAAAAAACTGATGCTGCATCGGTCAAACAAAGTGTACTAAATATAGTTAGTACAAACAAACTTGAAAAACCTTTTGCATCCGATTATGGTGCTAATTTAAGGGCACTATTATTTGAGGGCGCTCACGGTACTTTAGGTTATGAAATTAAAAAAGAAATTCGCAGTGTAATTTACGTGTATGAACCAAGAGCAGAAATTGTAGATATACAAGTAAGATTAATGGCAGACACAAATTCACTCCACGTGACACTAACATTTCGGGTAGTTAATCAGCCAGAAATACAAACCGTCACCACATATGTTTCGAGGCTCAGATAATGGCAACAACAATATCATCCACCGCACTTGATTTTACAAGTATAAAAAATAATTTAAAAACCTTTCTTGCAGCAAAGAGTGAGTATGCAGATTATAATTTTGAGGGTTCTGGTCTAAGTAATATTCTTGATGTGTTAGCATATAATACACATTATAACGGTCTCGTTACAAACTTTGCTCTAAATGAATCTTATCTCAGTACAGCTCAATTACGTTCCTCAGTTGTATCACTAGCCGAAGGTATTGGTTATGTACCAAGATCCAAACTAGGTTCTATTGCTCAGGTAAATCTTTCTGTCAATACAGGTGATCTTGTCGGAAGACCTGTTCAATTACAAATTTCAAAAGGTACCAAATTTACATCAGATGTTGATGGAATAAGTTATACATTCCAAACTAGAGCAGACGCTACAGCAACTGATAATGGTTTTGGTTTATATTCTTTTAAAGTAAATGAATCTGAAGATATTGTTATACAAGAAGGCGAGAGTCAAACAAAAACTTTTTATATCGGTGCTGATAGTATTGATAATGTTTATATTATCCCAGATTTGGAAATGGATATCGGTTCAGCAGAAGTTAGAGTTTATGACACAGTTTCATCTGAAACATTTACAATTTATACAAACATCAAAGATGCTACAACTTTCAGTGCAGCGTCAACATTATATATTCTTAAAGAAGCGCCTAATGCATTCTTTGAATTAACATTTGGAGATAATGTTACACTTGGTAAATCTCCAGTTGCTGGTAATAAAGTTGAAGTAATATATTTAAGAACTAAAGGTTCTCTTTCAAATGACGCAACTGTTTTTAGTCCATCAAGTCAGGTAACAGTAGGCGTTGATAACTTTCCAATTACAGTAACCACTGTGATAAACTCTTACAACGGTTCTGAAAAAGAATCAACTGAGTCGATTAGAAAAAATGCTCCTTTTCAATACGCAACACAAAATAGAATGGTAACTGCAGATGATTATTCGTCTTTAGTACAAAGGAATTTTGGTTCACTCATTACTGATATTAAAGCCTTTGGTGGTGAAGATGCACTCTTACCCCAATACGGCTGTGTATTCCTATCTATTGTTTTTAATGCTAATGTCACAACTGCTCAAATAGATTCAACAAAGCAGTCTATAGTTGAGCTAGCAGATCAGCTGTCTATAGTAGGTTTCGATTTAAAATTTGAAGATCCTATTCAGACGTTTGTTGAAACACAAGTGTATTTCCAATTTAATCCTAAACTTTCGCCTAAAGCACTTAATACAATTAGTGAAGAAGTGCAAACAGCTGTTACTGGTTACTTCACAGGCTCTGTTGGTAAATTTGGCCAATCATTTAGAAGATCAAATATGTTAGCACTTGTTGACGATGTAGATCCAGCTGTTCTTTCGTCTCGTGCAGATATTTTAGTGCAGCATAGATTTACACCAACTCTAAATAAAGTCCAAGATCATAAACTTAGGTACCCAGTATCCATTGATGCTCCAGATGATAAATTATTTAAAGTTACATCAACAGTATTTAACTATGCAGGTATAACAAGCAGAATTAAAAATAAACTTTCTTCCAATACTTTACAGGTTGTTGCACTTGTAGATGAAACAGTACAAAACGATAACATCGGATCTTATAATGCAGTCACGGGCGTTGTTGATGTTGTTGCACTAAAAGTTGATGGTTTAATATCAGGTGATGACTTTATTAAAATGTCTATTGTTCCAGCTAATCAGTCGGCTATCTCTCCAGTTAGAAATGATATATTGAGCTATGATTTAGCTACATCATTCTCATCTGGTATCATTGTAACTTCAACATAAGAAACTGAAACATGAGTAAAGATAAAACATTATCGGATAATAACCGCAGAGAAATAAATTTACAGGATTACCATCCAGTAAAAGAAATCTTGCCGAGTTATTTTCAAGATCAATATCCTAAGTTTATTAAATTCCTAGAAAATTACTATGACTTTATGGATAGTGATCAGAGTCCTAGTAAACTTATAGATGATTTATTTTTATCCAGAGATATTACAGCAGTTGATTTACAACTCTTAACCTTTATTGAAGATGAACTTTTACTTGGTACTCAATACTTTGAAGGGTTTAATAATAAAAGAGCAGCAGCAAAATATTCAAATACTCTTTACAGATCAAAGGGTTCTCTTTATAGTATTCAACAATTCTTTAGAACATTCTTTTCAATATCTCCTGATGTTGTATATACAAAGCGGAATATATTTGAAATTGGTGTATCTGAAATTGGACCTGAATCATTAAGATACATTACTGATGATAAACTCTATCAGAAATATGCAATCTTAATTAAAGCTGCTATTCCTATTAATGAATGGCTAGATGCTTATAAACTATTTGTACACCCATCTGGTATGTATATCGGTGGCGAAGTTCAAATCATATCTAATAATACTTCACCTAGTACAAGTATGCCAATTGCAATTGTTGATGCTGCAGCAGGAGGTCTAGTTGTCCAGGGCCAAGCAGGTGTTACTTTTATTACTCTCCCAGAAATTGTAGGTAATAGACTAAATGATTCTGGCAATAATATAGTAACTGATCTAAATCAATCTATTCTACGTTATCAGCACATGACAATACAAGAGTTACATAATAGTTTTGATGATGTTGGATCGCTAGTTAAAGTCAATTCAATGACTATGGATGATAATAGTAAACCTACAATGGATATGGTAGGGGTTGAACCATTTAACTGGAGTACCACCGGCGATAGCGCATATCCTTCACTCATCGGCGACCTCTTATCCCTCGCCGTTAACAATATGGCTCCTAGATTGGTAAGCCTATATAATAGTATCATACCCGGTACTAACCAAAAATACGGTGATATAAACGGGGATAGTGATATTAACACGGCTGATGCACAAACGCTTGCAAGCTATGCTGCGCAGTATATAAATAATACAATAAGAACACCTACTTATAAACCTACTTTTGTACCAGGTGAATCTTTTTACCATATTGAGAACATATTGCTACCCGCAATTGCTAAAGAAATGGGTATCAATCCAGAAAGAAAACATTTTATTAACTTTGCTGATGATAAATTAGTTTTTAATTCCCCAGATTCAGCATAAAAACTATATAAATATAATTAACTCTAACAACTGGAAACTATACAATGGCTAGACAGAATGTAAATACTGGCACAAGTGCAAACGATGGTACTGGTGATACCCTTCGTAGTGCTGGTAATAAAATAAATTTAAATTTTCAGGAGTTGTATATCGCGCTTGGTGGTGACTCAGCTGAACTTTCAAGTGGTATTACTTTAACTGACGATGCTGTTGTTTTTGAAGGCAGCTCAGTAGATAATCACGAAACATTTTTAAAAGCTGGAAACCCATCTGGCGATGTAAACGTAGTTTTACCAAATACAGCAGACACATTAGTTGGAAAAGCAACTACAGATACTCTTACAAATAAAACTCTTACATCAGCAGTTTTAACTACTCCACAAATTAATGATACAAGTTCAAACCACCAATATATTGTTGCAGTCAGTGAGTTGTCAGCAGATAGAACTATTACACTTCCTCTACTTGTTGGAGATGATCAGGTTACATTTAATGCTCACACACAAACATTAACAAACAAAACTTTAACAACTCCAGTTTTAACTAACCCTCGTGTTACAGGTGGTTTTAATGATGCAAACGGTAATGAATTTGTTAAATTCGTACACAACACTTCAGCGGTAAATGAATTACAGATTACAAATAACTCAACTGGTAATTCGCCAAACCTTGCCGCAACTGGTTCAGATACTAATATATCATTAGAGATATATGCTAAGGGAACAGGTGCTGTTTCCATTGCTAATAAACTCGTACATAAAGCTGAAACTTTATCTTCATCAGGTGCTTGTTCTACAACTTTACCATTAACAATTTTTAACAGTGGTTCAGCTTTATCCATGTCACTTGCAGCCGGTACTATAATCGGTGAAACAAAATATTTTATTAACAGAAACTCAGGTACAGCGACTGTAACAGCAAATATGGCTGGTTCAGTTACAACAGTAGCCTTTACAACAAGCCAAGCTGGATTCATGATATGGTCTGGCGCAGATTGGCACTTGCTCTCCAAGTCAGTCGCAACGTAGGAATTAATTAGATGACAGCTATTATTACAGATTTATTAAGACAACAGATATTGAACTCTGTATTTACCGACATGGATAGTTCGGCAAATAATTATTATATAGGGCTAGGCAAGTCTGAAGTATGGGACTCAGCAGATGCTGCTCCTAGTCCTCAGGCAGCCCTACGTGACGAAAGGCAAGCCAGAAATTCTCTACAATCAGTAAAACTTGTTACGAATAAAAGCCTTGTCATTCCAAGAAATAACTGGTCTATTGGTACAATTTATAATGGCTATAATGATAATATAGCTGGGCATCCAAATCCAGGTTACTTTGTTTATACTGACGCAAATAGTGTTTATCTTTGTCTACAGCAAGGACGCAACGTTGCTGGAGCTGCTGTAACATCTACTGTTAAGCCAACTTCAACTGCAGATCAGGCTTTTAAACAATCTGATGGATATGTATGGAAATATATGTATAATGTCGGTGCTTTATCTTCATCTAAATTCGTTGCTTCAAACTTTATACCTATCACGAAGATTGATTCAGCAGACGCTAATAATAATACAACTTCTGAAGTTGACCAAAAAAGAATTCAAGATGCTGCTAGTCCAGGAGAGATTGTCGGTTATACTATTTTAGCAGGTGGATCAGGATATACAAGTACACCAACAGTTACAGTAACGGGTAACGGAACGGCTGCTAGAGCAACTGCTACTGCTTCAGGTGGGGCTATTTCTAAAATTGAAATGAAAGACTCCGGGGGCACTATGGCTCTTGGTTCTGGTTACACATTCGCAGATATCGCAATTACAGGCGGGGGAGGATCTGGAGCAATAGCAAGACCTATCTTTGGTCCAGCAAAAGGCTTTGGAGCAGATCCAAGAGTTGACTTGAGAGCAAAAGCACTTATGTTTAATATTAAGCCAACTGGAGATGAGAATACAGATTTTATTATCGGAAATGATTTTAGACAAGTTGTAGTAATTAAGAATCCTCAGAAGAACCAAGCAATTGATTCTGACTTTATAGCAGATACAGGAATCGTTCTTAATAGATTAAAATTTGCTTCAGTCGGAGTTGCATTTACTCCAGACAATGTTGTTCTCGGTGCAAGTTCAGGTGCAAAAGCTATTATTGATAAAAAAGATGCCGATGAAATTTGGTATCACCAAAACGAGGATACAGGATTTGGATTATTTACAGAAGGCGAGACTGTTGCTGAAACAGGCGGCGGTAACGGAACAGGTGCACTAGATGCAGCAAATGTTGATGGAGATACTTTAGCATATATCGCAGGTGAAGTTGATCAACATAGCGGTCAAATACTCTATATAGATAATAGAGCTGCAGTAACTAGGTCTGCTGAACAGACGGAAGATATTAAAATTGTTATTCAATTATAAAGACGGTAGGAATCTATGACCACATCATTTACTAAAAATATATTTGCATCTACATATAAAGATGACTGGACTGATAGTGCGAATTATCATAAGATTCTTTTTAATAGTGGTAAAGCACTTCAAGCACGTGAACTTACTCAACTTCAAACTATTACGCAAGCTGAGATTTCACGACTGGGTAGACACATTTTTAAACAAGGGGCTGCAGTTAATCCAGGTGGTGTAACTGTTAATAACTCTTATGAATTTATTAAATTGTCAGGGGCTTTACCTTCTGGAACAGTTGGTATCACATTTACAGCTTCAACTGGAAATATCCAATTTGAAGTATTAGAAGCAGTCGCTGCTACTGATACTGATCCAGCTACAGTATATGTAAAATATGTAAACACTTCGGCTAGTAATCAAGCAAGCACTTCTCCAATTAGAGTAGAAGCTGGCGATACTGCATCAGGCGGAAGTATCTCATTAACTGTTCAAGCTACAAATGATACAGCTAACCCAGCTACAGGTGTTGGTACCAAATGTTATATTCACGCTGGAGACTTCTTCGTAGCTGATAGATTTGTATTTGGTAGAGAACAGTCCGTAATTATATCAAAATACACAAACAATCCAAGTGCTATTATCGGATTCATAATGGCTCAGTCCATTGTTTCAGCTTCTGATGATTCTACTCTATATGATAATCAAGGTGCAGTCCCGAACACATCTTCACCTGGCGCAGACAGATATAAAATTTCTCTTACCATAGCTTCATTTGCAACTTCAGATTTAGCTGTTGCTTCAGAAGATAGTTTTGTATATGTTGCCAAGGTTGTAAACGGTAAGATAGAAACACAAGTAACTGCAATTGATTCTTATGATAAAATTGAAGATAGACTAGCACTTAGAACTAAGGAAGAAAGCGGTAACTATATTACTCGTAGGTTTAGGATCGGTTTTGATACTAATCTCACAGATGCGTCAAAAGTTGATTTAGATATTAGTCCAGGTGTTGCTTATGTAGATGGTTATAGATCAGTTGTAGATGCACCAATTTCTCTTACAGTTGCTAAACCAAGAACTACAATATCAAGAAACAATGATGTTATTGCAGCAGACTATGGAAACTACTTTATTGTTTCTAATGGTAAAGGCGTTCAGCCAACCGCAACAACGTCGGTAAATCTTTATGTCGGTGCTGCGGGAAGCGGTACTGTACTTGGTACTGCCAGAGTGGCACACATCAGACCAGATGGCGTCAACTGGAGACTATATTTATTCGATATTAGAATTGCAGCTGGAAAGAATAAAAGAGATATTCAATCAGTAGGCACAGGCACAGCAGTATATAATCCAGTTGTACGTGAAAACAGTAAAGCTATTCTTAAAGAAGAAAAAAATTCAGCATATCTTTTCCCTTTATCAAACACTAGACCTAAAGCACTAAGCGACATATCTCTTACTGTTCAGAGACGAGGACAAGTTTCTATAAGTAGTGGTACAGGAACATTCAGTTTAACAGCATCTGGAGAAACATTTGCTAATACTGACGAATGGACTTCATCTCTTGCTAATACTGCAATAGATACTTCCGCATCATATGCAGGTGCGGGTACAACAACTGCTCAAATAACCGGTGCTTCAAACGGAACTCAAGACATTGTTTATTATGTCAATATCGGTGCCGGAGCTGTTAGAACAAAAACTTTAACTGAATTTACCGAAGCAGCAGTCGATTCAGACTCACTTGGTAACCTAGTACTTGATAAGCCTGATGTTTATGAAATAGTTGACTTGAAAAACACAAACGCAGCAGGCGCTTCAATTAAGAATGATTTTGAATTTGATGATGGACAAAGAGATTTTGGCTATGTACAAGCAAGAATGGTTAAAAAGCCTGGTGTTACAATTCCATCTACAATTTATGCAAAATACAAATACTTTGCTCACGGAGCAACAGGTAACTTCTTTGCAGCAAACTCTTATATCGGTCAAGTAGATTACGGTAAGGTTCCTAATTATACAACAAGTAATGGTGTTAAGCATAGTCTTAATAATGTGTTAGACTTTAGATCAAGTGTAACAAACGCCGCCCTAGGTGCCGGTTCAGGTGCCCTAGCATCAGCTAATTATAGTATTATTAATGCTTTACCAAAACCTACAGCTTTGGTAACTTCTGATATTGAATACTACCTTGGTAGAAAAATTCGAGTTGTAATTAATAGAAATAATGAAGTAAGTGCTATTGATGGTGATCCCGCTCTTGATCCAACAATGCCTATGGCTCCAAATAATTCTCTTGATCTTTTTCATATCAATCTAAACCCGTTTATGATTAATGACTCCGATGTAGTTTCTAAAACTATCCGATCAAAAGCATATACTATGGCAGATATTGGTAAAATAGAAGAAAGAATTGATAAGTTAGAAGAAACAACTTCACTCTCACTTCTTGAGGTAGCGACAGAAAACTTTGCAGTTCTCGACTCAGCAGGCAATAATAGAACTAAATCTGGTTTCTTTGTTGATAACTTTGCCGATCATACTAGATCATTTACTGCCGGAGCAGATTATAGAGCCGCACTTGATCCAGAACAGAAAATTATAAGACCATGGTTTTATGAAAATAATGTAAGACTTATCTATGATTCAGCTTCATCTACAGGTGTAATTAAAAAGGGCGACACTGTTTATCTTAATCACGCAAGTGTTAACTATATCAAGCAGCCTGAAGCTACGGAAACAATGAATATTAACCCATTTGCGGTTGTTGTCAACGAAGGTTTTGTAGAGTTATCCCCATCATCTGATGAGTGGAGCGAAATTAATCTAATTCCAGATCACGAAGTTAAAGGTCCAACAGTACTTGAAAATAGAGATGCTTTGCTTTGGAATAGATGGCGTTGGAATTGGGTCGGACGAGAAGATGAACTTCAAGTAGGTCAAGTTCTTTCTGATACTGGAATGGTAAATAATGTTCAACAGATTGACAGAGTTGTATCTTCGAGATCAGTTAGAGAATTTACAAATAACAGGTTGTTAGATACTGCATTTATTCCGTTTATGAGATCACGTAAAATTAACTTTAGAGCATTTGGTTTAAAACCTAGCACACAAGTTTATGCATTCTTTAATAATAAACCAATTGCAAACTTTGTTAGATCACAAACATTTAGTAGATTTTCTGATAATGAAGATCATTATGGAAATCAATATAGAGATGTAACGCAACATCCCGACACTAAAAGTACATTAACTACAGATACTGAAGGTTATGTTGCAGGAAACTTCTTTATACCTAATGGTGGCCCTGGAGGAACTAGGTTTAGTACAGGTACAAAAGAATTTAAGTTACTTGATATTTCGGTAGCAGATGAATCAAATGCCACATCGGTTGCTAAAGCGCCATTTACTTCAACAGGTATTTTGGAAACTAGACAAGACACATTTACAACTACACGTATTCTTACTATCGGTGGTACAACTAATCGCCGCCGTGGTCGTGGCTTTGATCCACTAGCACAGACATTTAGAGTTGAAGAAGCTGAAGGTATTTATGTTACAAGAATTGGTGTTAAGTTTGCAACAAAATCTACAGATACTCCTGTAGTTTGTCAAATTAGACCTACAGTAAACGGTGTACCTTCATCTGATGATATTGTGCCAAACGGAATTAAAGTATTATCTCCGGGATCTGTTACTACATCTGCTGACGCAACTGCAATTACATACTTTGAATTTGACGAACCAGTATTACTTAATGGTAACCTTGAGTATTGTTTGGTTCTACTTGCTGACACAATTGATTATACTGTATATGTATCAAAAGCAGG
>Ga0114915_1000439_pt1 | contig 19219 bp, 17 predicted proteins | sample MalvirAntarct_55_FD_87288 | JGI IMG/M metagenome (GOLD analysis project Ga0114915, IMG submission 87288) | Marine viral communities from the Global Malaspina Expedition - Malaspina viral metaG Antarct_55 | ecosystem: Environmental > Aquatic > Marine > Oceanic | place: South Georgia Island...
AATACACGTTGAAACCGCGGCTAATGCCTTCAGGCGTGTAGTACGGATTTAAATAGGAAAAGTTATAGGAGTCGCGAATATCCGAGCGGTTCAAACCAATGGATACACGGTTACCTGTACCCAAAAAGTTGGTCTGACTTACGCTGGCACCGAACACCACACCGGCGTTTTGCGAATAACCAACGCTGGCTGAAATCGAGCCCGATGGCTGCTCAACCACGGCAACATTGACGTCGACTTGGTCGGTTGTGCCTGGCACACGGACGTTTTCACTTTTCACTTCACCAAAGAAGCCCAAGCGCTCTAAACGCACTTTCGACAGGTCAATTTTCTCACCCGATGCTTGCGCACCTTCAAATTGACGCATCTCTCGGCGTAACACTTGGTCATCGGTTTTTAAGTTGCCGGTAAAGTTGATGCGACGTACCGACATCACGCGATTGGGATTGATGTAGTAGACCAATTTAGCGGTTTTGGTGGCGTCATCAAGCTCAGGAACGCCTTGTACATCGGCAAATAAATAGCCTTCACGACCTAAACGACGATTGATGATATCGCTAGTTAGAGTGACAATTTTTTGTGAGTACGTTTGACCAGGCTGAGTCAGCAATAACGGCTTTAATTCGCTTTCAGGCACGGGGAATTCACCGGCCATTCGCACGTCGCCGACTTTATATAAGTCGCCTTCTTTTACGTTGATATCAATGTAGACCTGATCTTTATCGGGCGACAAACTGACCTGTGTTGAGGCCACATTGAAGCGCAAGTAACCACGATCGAGATAGTAGCTACGCAGAGCTTCTAAGTCGGCACTAAGCTTTTCGCGCGAGTACTTATCATCGCCATAAATAAATGACAGCAGATGGCTGGACTGAAGCTGCAGTTGCTTGAGCAGCTCGGCATCATCAAACACATCATTGCCGTTAACGCTAATACGCTTAATACGCGCAGTGTCACCTTCTTTGATGTCGATGGTTACGGCAACACGGTTACGCGGCAATGGCTTGGCTGTGGCAGTAACAACGGCACCATAGCGGCCTTGAGCTGCATATTGGCGCTGTAATTCTAGCTTGACCTGATCAAGTGCGGCGCGTTTGTAAACCTCGCCCTCGCCCAAGCCAATCGACTTTAAGCCTTTGATGAGATCGTCTTTGCCGATCGACTGGTTACCTTTGAGCTCAATGCTGGAAATGCTAGGGCGCTCAACCACACGCACAATCATGTCGTTGCCATCGCGCAGCACTTGCACATCTTCAAACTGACCAGATGCAAACAGCGCACGCACGGAGTCAGCGCCACGTTCATCGGTCAGCATGCTGCCGCTGGAAACCGGCAGCAAGGCATAGACACTAGCGGCTGATAAGCGACCCAAGCCTTCTAGTCGAATGTCTTTGATGACAAAGCTTTCGGCATGGACAGGGGCACTGATCAAGGCAGCGGCCAAAGGTAATAAAGCAAAAGCGGGCCACGATGGCCGAAGCGGATTGATCACTCAGTATTTCCCGTCAAAACAAGCGGCGTATGTCGTTTAAAATGGCCAGCAGCATGACACTACCCATGATGGCGACCCCAACACGCAAACCAAACTGTTGCACAGCCTCCGGTAACGGACGGCGCCAGACAGCCTCGATGGCGTAATACAGTAAATGCCCCCCGTCCAATACGGGAATAGGCAGTAAATTTAACACCCCTAAGCTCACGCTCAGCAATGCCATAAAACCGAGCATGGCTTGCCAGCCAATATCTGCAGTTTGGCCTGCGACTTTAACAATGGTAATCGGCCCACTCAAGGCATCAATACCAATCAGTCCGGTAACCATTTTGCCTAATGACGACAGCGACAAGCTAATCAAGTGCCCAGTTTTGTTTAACGAAGCAAATAACGCGTCAACTGGACCTAGGTTGGCATTGCGACGATAACTGGCTGGAATATCGACTGGCGCCTCTGCTACACCGACGCCCAAACGGCCACGCGAGCCATTCATCGCGGAGCGATCAAGCTCGGGCGTCACGGTTAAGACGATGGTTTCACCGTCGCGAACCAAGTCCCAGGTCATGGCTTTATCGGGGCTGGCAACAATGGACTCAACAATCTCAGCCCATTGCGCAATGGCTTGGCCATCGATACGCAAAATGCGGTCTTGCGCTTGCAGACCGGCGCGATCGGCGGGACTACCTTCTTGCACCACACCAATAATCGGTGGCATTACCGGCGTCCATGGCAGCATGCCGAGCTCGCGATACGGGTCAGCATCTGCGCCAGATAAATACTTATTCAGCGTGAGTGTGCGCTCTTGCGTGCTAGTGGCACCGCTTGGGCGTACCTCAAGACTTAATTTTCCGGACTCGCCCATATGGTCGATAAGCGCATAAGTTGATGACTCCCAGTTATTCACTGAGCGCTCACCAATGCGCATTAGCTCGTCGCCAGGCTGCATGCCGGCCATGGCTGCGGGGCTATCGGGTAATACGCGGCCCACGATGGGACGCAGACCGCCATCACCTTGCATGAATAGGAACCAATACAGCACGACAGCAAGTAATAGGTTAATAGCTGGGCCAGCGGCAACAATGGCCATACGCGCCCATACCGACTGACGATTAAACGCGCGCGGCTTTAGCGCATCCGGCACATCACCTTCACGCTCATCGAGCATGCGTACATAGCCGCCAAGCGGGATCATCGATAGCCGATACTCAACGCCGTCCTTAGCGGTACGACGCCACAACGCAGGGCCGAAGCCAATTGAAAATGTGAGTACTTGCACACCGCAACGGCGAGCAACCCAAAAGTGACCGAACTCATGAATCGCAATGAGTGGCCCTAGAACTAGGATGCCGGCGAGAACAATAGTAAGAAATGACATCTGTTTGTCCTCGTTTAGTCGCGTGGGTGATCTGGCAGCGACGCAATATATTTGGTCGCGCGTGCGCGGGCTTCTTGATCGGCAGACAGGATAGTAGCTAATTCGCTAGCCGGCCGCACGGGCATTTGCTGCATGACTGCCTCAATTACTACGGCAATGTCTTGAAAGACCAACTCGCCTGCTAAAAATGCAGCGACGGCAACTTCATTAGCGGCATTTAAAACGCAGGGCCAGGTGCCGCCAGCAGCTATCGCCTCACGCGCCAAGCGCAAACAAGGGAAACGCTCAGTGTCTGGCGCCATGAAGCTGAGATCGCCGAGGCGAGTAAAGTCTAATGGTGCAACACCTGAGTGCATGCGCTCAGGCCATGCCAAGGCATGCGCAATCGGGGTACGCATATCGGGCTGGCCCATCTGCGCCAATACAGAACCATCGGCATAGCGCACCATGGAGTGGATCACACTTTGCGGATGCACCACCACTTCGACCTGCTCAGGCTTTGCCGAAAATAACCAGCATGCCTCGATTAGCTCCAAGCCTTTATTCATCAAAGTTGCTGAATCTACAGATATTTTCTGGCCCATCGCCCAATTGGGATGTTTCACAGCCTGTGCAGGCGTGACTTGTGCAAGTTGCTCAGCGCTGGCATTTAAAAATGGCCCGCCGGATGCTGTTAAAATCAGTGACTCAATACCTGACTCTGCAAGACTGACCGGCGTGCCGTTGGGTAAACATTGAAAAATGGCATTGTGCTCGGAGTCGATGGGCAGCAAGGTCGCGCCGTGCTCAGTCACGGCCTCCATAAAGATCGCGCCCGACATTACCAAGGCTTCTTTATTGGCTAACAACACACGCTTTCCAGCACGCACGGCCGCCAAGGTTGGCAATAGGCCAGCAGCACCAACTATCGCTGCCATTACGGTGTCGACTTCTTCTGTTTGGGCTACTTCAGCCAAGGCATCTGCACCAAAGCGAACTTCAGTGCTTGGTGCTGAGCCTTTCAGCATGTCACGCAAGCGCTGTGCATCCGCCTCGCTGCCAACGACGGCAACCATCGGTTGCCAACGCTCACAAAGTGCCGCTAAAGCATCAATTTGCCGGTGCGCCGTAAGGGCATAAACGCGGTATCGCTCGGGATGACGCGCCAACACATCGAGCGTGCTCTGACCAATAGAGCCAGTTGCACCTAATAGCGTAATTGACTGCTGCTGTTGCGATTGCTGTTTTTGCTTAGGCAAATGGGGCATGAATTAGAAGCCACCCGCCAACCACCAACCTGCCATAAACACTGGGGCGGCTGCGGTAATGGAGTCGATGCGATCCAGCGCACCGCCATGGCCGGGGAAGATTTTACCGGAGTCTTTAATGCCCGCACGGCGCTTGGCCATGGATTCAAACAAATCTCCCAGCACCGACGCCAATACCGTCAATAAGGAAATGCTCATAAACAGCACTGAGCGCATCACATCTAAAGATAAATACGCAGTCACGCCGGCGATAATCAAACTAGTTAAAACTAGGCCACCGTATAAGCCCTCACGGGTTTTTGCAGGACTAACATTGGGCGCGAGCTTAACGCGACCAAAGCGTCGGCCGGCAAAATACGCACCGGTATCAGCGCCCCACACCAGCAGCAGCACATACATCAACCACCATGGTGATTGCGCGTGTAAAGCCACTAAACCAGCCCATGTCGGCAGCAATAAAAACAGACCAATAATGCTCAAACGCGCTGGTGTGTCCCACTGCTCAGCTTGTGTTGGATAACGCATTACCCAGCCCAAAGCGATCAACCACCCTAGCGTAGCTGCCACCATCAGCAGACCTGTATTGGTGTTGAAGCCCTGGTGCTGAAAATAAGCTAAACCAAAGGCTACCACTGCTATAAAAGCGAAGCGCTGAGCGTATGAGGTCAGGCGCATTAAGGCCGTCCACTCGTATGCCGCAATAAGTACCAATACGGTGGCAAATACTGGGAAGGCACCAATAACGCCACCAAAAACACACCATAAAACAATCGGCAGTAGTATCAGGGCGGTGATCACACGTTCTTTAAGCATGTAAGGCCTCTATTTGTTCTGATGTTCGGCCAAATCGGCGCTGGCGCTGGGCATAATCTTCCAGTGCAGCTTGCAGATGCTCATGGCCAAAGTCTGGCCATAGCGCATCGCTAAAATGCAGCTCGGCGTAGGCTGCCTGCCACAACACAAAATTACTGATACGCAACTCGCCACCAGTGCGAATTAGCAAATCTACTGGCGGCAAATCAGACATCTCCACCATCCCAGCTAAACGCTCAGGCGTGATATCTGCGGCTTTCAGCTCACCTTTTTCTACTTGTGCGGCAAGGCGCTGAGCGGCCTGCGCCATATCCCATTGGCCACCATAGTTCACCGCAATGATCAGTGTCATGCGCGTGTGATGTGCCGTTTTTGCCTCCGCAACCTGCATGCCGGCCTGCAGCTCACTGGAAAACGCGGAGCGATCGCCAATAAAGCGCAGGCGAATACGCGCACGATCAAGTTCTTGCACACGAGCATCGAGAGCAAATAAAAATAGCTGCATCAGAGCAGCAACTTCATCGGGTGGACGACGCCAATTTTCGCTAGAAAAAGCAAAAACAGTGAGCACATCAACAGGAACTTTTGCTGCCAATTCAACTACTTGGCGCAACGCCAGCTCGCCAGCGCGGTGACCTTCATTACCTGGTAACTCACGCAGCTTAGCCCAGCGATTATTGCCATCCATGATGATGGCAATATGGCGGGGCAAGCTCGTTGCAGTGGCTGCATCTGGCGCCACAGTCTCGGCAGGAGTCGAGGCTGTCATGACTTATACCTGCATCAACTCAGCTTCTTTGTCGGCCAACATTCGGTCGGCCTCCGCCACGCTTTTATCGGTGATTTTCTGAACTTCTTCGCTGGAGCGGCGCTCATCATCTTCAGAAATTTCTTTCTCTTTCTGCAGCTCTTTGATATCGGCTAAGACATCACGGCGAATGTTACGAATGGCGATTCGGGCGCCTTCAGTTTCATTGCGCGCGAGCTTTTGCATGTCTTTACGTGTCTGCTCGGTAAGCGCAGGCAGCGGCACGCGAATAACATCGGCAGTGACTGGGTTTAAGCCCAGGTTTGAGTTGCGAATGGCTTTATCGATGGCCGCCACCATGGTGCGCTCGTAAGGCTGCACGATGAGTGTGCGTGCGTCATCAACATTGACGTTAGCTACCTGCATCAGCGGCGTATCAGTGCCGTAGTAAGGCACCATGACGTCTTTCAGCATCGAGGGATGGGCACGGCCGGTGCGCACACGGCTAAACGCTTGCTCTAATGCATCGAGCGACTTACGCATACGAACCGCGCAGTCCTTTTTAAGATCTTCTAACATGGGGAGCTCCTACTCAACGAGTCACCAGAGTGCCTTCATGCTCACCGACAACGAGATTGAGCAAAGCACCTGGTTTATTCATATTGAAAACGCGTAGCGGCATATTGTGATCACGGCATAAGCAAATAGCCGTTAAGTCCATGACGCCAAGCTGTTTAGATAAGACTTCATCGAAAGTCAGTGTGTCGTACTTCACTGCATCCGGAAATTTCACCGGATCAGCATCGTAAATACCATCCACTTTAGTGGCTTTAATCACGATATCAGCGGTGATTTCAATGCCGCGCAAACAAGCAGCGGTATCAGTTGTAAAGAATGGATTGCCTGTGCCGGCGACAAAGATACAGACATCGCCACCATGCAAATGGCGCACGGCAGCACGGCGATCGTAATGGTCAACAACGCCGCTCATGGGGATCGCCGACATCAGGCGAGTTTTGATGTTATTGCGCTCTAGCGCGTCGCGCATAGCGATACCGTTCATCACAGTTGCCAGCATGCCCATATGATCGCCAGCGACGCGATCAAGGCCAGCTTGCTGCAGCTCTGAACCGCGGAATAAATTACCGCCGCCAACCACAATGCCGACTTGCACACCAATACCGACTAACTGACCAATCTCCAAAGCCATACGCTTCAGTACTTTAGGATCGATTCCCACTTCGGCGCCGCCCGCTAAGGCCTCACCTGAGAGCTTGAGCAAAATGCGTTTGTGGGCCAAACGATGGTCAGTCATAGTGAATAAACCTCGGTAATGAAATCGCGCAATGCGCATTAAGTGGCGCAGAGTTTACCGCAAAAAAAGGCCCCAAAGAGGGGCCTTTTTCATATCACTGACGAGTTACTTACTTAGCAGCTGCAGCAGCGGCTTGAGTAGCGGCGACCTCAGCAGCAAAGTCGACCTCTTTCTTCTCAATGCCTTCACCTACTTCTAAGCGAATAAAACGTGTCACGGTCAAACCAGCTTTGGCCAATACGGCGCCAACTTTCTGATCGGGATCGATGACAAAGGCTTGCTCAGTCAATGACACTTCACCTTTGAATTTCTTCAGCGTGCCTTCCACCATTTTTTCAACGATGTTGGCAGGCTTACCAGATTCAGCGGCTTTAGCGGCAGCAATTTCTTGCTCCTTCGCGAGCACTTCGGCTGGGATGTCTTCAGCGTTAATCACTAATGGATTGCTAGCGGCAACGTGCATCGCCACTTGCTTGCTGATTTCGTCGTCGGCTTTGTTGAAAGCCACGATGACACCAATTTTCAGGCCGTGCACATAAGTCGCCAGGGCTGCGCCTTCAACGATTTCGGCACGACGAACTTGGATGTTTTCACCGAGCTTTTGCACCAACAACACGCGCGCTTCTTCAACGCTCATGCCATCGAAAGCCAATGCTGCGATTTTCTCAGCATTGGTTTCACGAGCAGCCAGTGCAATGCCAGCCACTTTGTTGGCAAATGCTGTGAAGCTAGCATCGCGAGCAACAAAGTCAGTCTGACAGTTCACTTCTAAAGCGATAGCGGTATTGCCGTCGGCGGCCAAAATAATGGCACCTTCCGCAGCAATATTGCCGGCTTTCTTAGCAGCTTTGGCTTGGCCTGATTTACGCAGGTTATCAATAGCTAGCTCAATATCGGCATCGGCTTCTTGCAGTGCTTTTTTGCACTCCATCATGCCAAGACCGGTACGCTCACGTAGTTCTTTCACCAAACTGGCGGTAACAACTGCCATGGTTTATCCCCCTAATTCGTCAAACAATTACTCAGCAGCGGCGACTTCAACAAAACCATCGGCTTCACGACCGCCTTGTGTCGAGGCATAGTCGCGGCCTTCGATGATGGCGTCAGCCATTGAGCTGACATACAGCGTGATGGCGCGGATAGCGTCGTCGTTACCGGGAATGACATAGTCAATGCCGATTGGGTTGGAGTTGGTGTCGACCACGCCAATGACTGGAATGCCAAGCTTGCGGGCTTCAGCAATCGCTGTGGCTTCGTGATCAACGTCGATGACGAACATGGCATCGGGCAAGCCGCCCATGTCTTTAATGCCACCGAGTGATTTTTCTAGTTTTACCATTTCGCGGGTGCGTTCAAGCGCTTCACGCTTGGTCAGCTTGGCGAAAGTACCGTCAGCGATTTGCGCTTCGATATCTTTCAGACGCTTGATGGACTGGCGAATGGTTTTCCAGTTAGTCAGCATGCCGCCTAACCAACGGTGGTTTACATAAGGCATGCCAGCGCGAGCTGCTTGTTCAGCAATGATCGGAGCTGCAGCGCGCTTGGTGCCAACAAACAATACTTTGTTTTTCTGGCTGGCCAAACGGTTGACGAAATTCAAGGCATCGTTCAGTGCAGGAACGGTGTGCTCTAAGTTGATGATGTGAATTTTGTTACGTGCACCGAAGATGTACGGTGCCATTTTGGGGTTCCAGAAACGGGTCTGGTGACCAAAGTGTGCGCCTGCTTGTAGCAGTTCGCGCATGGAAACTTGTGCCATGAGGTGTGACTCCATTGGGTTTAACTTCCATCGACCCCAGAATACCGACCCACTTTTCTCAGTGGGCACCCGGTAGCTGTGTCGGCCGATGTGCTTATTTGGATTTCGCTCTTAACCATTTTGCGCTGGGGCTGTACCCTATGCGGCCTACAGCAACACCTGTGCAATTTGCTCAAAAGCGGCGCGCTTTATACCATAGCCGCCTCTTGCTCTCAACCGCCACGCGTAAATTCGCTAGGCGCAATTGGAAAGACTATGACCACGCTGATTAAAACTGCCGACGAAATTGCCAAAATGCGCATCGCTGGGCGCTTAGCCGCCGATGTACTCATGATGATTGGTCCATACGTAAAGCCGGGCGTAACCACCGATGAGATCAACCAGATCTGCCATGACTATATTGTTAATGTGCAGCAGGCGATCCCTGCCCCGCTAAACTATCGCGGCTTTCCAAAAAGCGTCTGCACCTCGGTAAATCACGTTATTTGCCACGGCATTCCGGCCGAAAAGAAAGTGTTGAAAGACGGCGACATCATCAATATCGATGTCACGGTGATCAAAGATGGCTATCACGGCGATACCAGCAAAATGTTTTTTGTCGGCAACTCCTCGGTGCTAGCCGAGCGCTTGGTGAAGGTCACGCAAGAGTGTCTGTATAAAGCGCTAGCGCTGGTGAAGCCCGGCTGCACACTGGGCGATATTGGCCACGTCATTCAGCAACATGCGCAAGGCCAACGCTTCTCTGTGGTGCGCGAATATTGCGGCCATGGCATCGGTGCGGTGTTTCACGAAGAGCCGCAAATTTTGCACTACGGCAAGCCCAACACTGGTATGGCGCTGCAAGCTGGCATGACCTTTACCATCGAGCCGATGATCAACGCCGGCACGCACCACACCAAGTTGCTGCCCGACGGCTGGACCGTGGTCACTAAAGACCACAAATTATCGGCGCAATGGGAGCACACACTTTTGGTCACCGAGACCGGCGTGGAAGTACTCACCGCTCGTGCAGATGAAGACTTAAGCTTTCTTGCCGATACCGCCGCATGAGCGCCATTTCGGCGGCGACACTAAATGCCACGCATGACAAGGCACAATTGAAAGCTGCCTTGGCTCAGCTTTTCGAACGCTTTGACCAAGGCCGCGACGTGCGCTTATTGGTGCGCGAATGGGCCGCCGCTATCGATGAAGTGTTGCGCGATGCGTGGTTGGCGCTAAGCCTAGATAAAGCTCATGACTTGAGCCTGCTGGCCGTCGGCGGCTATGGCCGCGCCGAGCTACTACCGCAATCCGATGTCGATGTCTTAGTTTTGCATCGAGAAGACAACTTAGATGAGACGCTGCAAGCCGCAGTAAGTGCATTCATCACCTATTTGTGGGATTTAGGTCTCGATGTCGGCTCTAGCGTGCGCTCGCTCAGCGACTGCGTTCGCCTTGCCACCGACGACATCACCATCGCGACAAACCTCATGGAGTCACGCACCTTAGTTGGTGAAGCTACACTGCGCGACGACATGCTGCGCGTTACTGGGCCAGACCAGCTTTGGCCAGGAAAAGCTTTTTTTATTGCTAAGCGCGATGAGCAAATCGCTCGCCACGGCAAGCACAACAATACCGAATACAACCTTGAGCCCGACCTTAAAAACGCACCAGGCGGCCTTCGCGATATCCAAACAATTGGCTGGGTTGCCAAGCGCCATTTCGGCGCCGACACCTTGCGCGGCCTCATCGCTCACGGTTTTTTAACGGAAGCCGAGTTCGATGAAATTGATGCCTGCCAATGCGTGCTTTGGCGTTTTCGTTTTGCTCTCAACAAGATTAGCCATCGTAACGAAACCCGCATTTTATTTGATTATCAGCGCCATATTGCCGAACTTTTTGGCTATACCGACACCGTAGCCAACCGTGGTGTTGAACAGCTGATGCAGGATTATTATCGCGCCGCTACGCGCATCTCCATGCTCAATGAGTTGCTGCTGCAATACTTCGAGGAGGCTATTTTAGGTCACGCCGAAGATGATGAAATCATCCCCATCAACAATCGCTTTCAGATTCGTGATGGCGCTATTCAAGTCACCAGTGAAGATGTATTTCGCCGTACGCCATCGGCACTGCTCGAGGTTTTCGTATTGCTCGGTGAGCGCGCGGAAGTGCACAAAGTACGCGCCAGCACCATCCGTTTGATCATGCAGCACCTGCCACTTATCGACGATAAGTTCCGCAATGACATTCGCAATAAGTCGTTGTTTATGGAACTGATGCGCTGCCGCACGGCGCTATTTTCATCGCTGCGGAAAATGAAGCGCTATGGCGTACTAGGGCTTTATATTCCGGCCTTCGGCGCCATTATTGGCAAGATGCAGTACGACCTTTTCCACATCTACACGGTCGATGCGCACACTTTATTGGTGCTGAAAAATATGCGGCGCTTTCGCTACGCCGAAATGGAGGAGCGTTTCCCTGTTGTTGCGCAAGTGGCCAACAATCTGCCGAAGATTGAACTGCTGTATTTGGCAGGCTTGTTTCATGACATCGCCAAAGGCCGCGGCGGCGATCACTCTGAATTAGGCGCAGTCGACGCTTACGATTTCTGCATTAATCATGGTCTAGGCAAATGGGATGCCGGCCTAGTGTCGTGGCTGGCGCTAAACCATTTGGTGATGTCGGTGACGGCGCAGAAAAAAGACGTTTCCGACCCCGATGTGATTAACGAGTTTGCGCAAAAAGTTGGCGATGTCGTGCATTTGGATTATCTCTATTCGCTCACCGTTGCCGATATTTGTGCGACCAACCCAACGCTGTGGAACTCTTGGCGCGCCTCGCTTTTACGCCAGCTCTATATGCAAACCAAGCAAGCTTTGCGCCGCGGCTTAATCAACCCCATTGCTAAGCCGGAATGGGTCACGCAAGCACGAGCCAATGCGCTGGATATTTTGCTTGCCCAAGGCGTTAAGGCCGATGCCGTCAATTCGCTCTGGGAACATTTGGGCGATGACTACTTCCTGCACGAGGCGGCAGAAGATATTGCCTGGCACACCGAAGCCATGCTTGCCCACTCACACGAGGCCGGCCCTTTGGTGCTGGTGCGCGAAAACCATAACGGCCAATACGATGGCGCGACGCAGATCTTTGTTTATACGCGCGATATGCCAAACCTATTTGCTGCCACCGTGGCTGAGCTCGACCAGCTCAACCTCACCGTTATGGACGCGCGCATTATCACCTCGACCAGCCGCTATTCACTCGATAGCTATGTTGTGCTCGATGAAAATGGCCAGCCCATTAATGATCCCGTGCGCCTCAAACACCTAGGTGCGCATCTGCGCGAGGCACTGGCGGAACCCGATGAGTTTCCAACCTTGGTGCAACGCCGCCTGCCGCGCCAGCTCAAGCATTTCGACGTGCGCACCGATGTCCGCCTAAGCAATGACTTAGCTAACCAACACACCGTAGTTGAAATTGTCGCGCTCGATCGCCCCGGCCTGCTGGCGCATATTGGCCGCATTTTCATGGAGCATAAGGTCAATCTACAAAATGCCCGCATCGCCACCTTAGGCGAGCGTGCCGAAGATATATTCTTTCTCACCGACAGTGAGCAACAGCCGATTTCTGACCCTGAGTTATGCGAGCGCTTATGTGATGCGCTGCGCACTCAGCTCGACGCACGCTAAGCCCAGCACTAGTGAAGACTTTTTGAATATGAGAGCCGCATGAACCCAGACTTAGCGTTGCTGCATCCCTACCCGTTTGAGAAGCTGAGCAAGCTCTTCGCTAATCACAGTGCGCCGGCCGGCCTTAAGCCGATTGCGCTGTCGATTGGCGAGCCGCGCCATCCAGCCCCTGCATTTGCCGTTGAAGCGCTGCGTGATGGCTTAGCGGGCTTGTCGACCTATCCCAGCACGCTTGGTCTGCCCGTCATTCGTGAGGCCATTGCTGAATGGTTATGTGGCCGATTTCAGCTGCACGAGGTTAATCCCGCCACACAGGTATTACCCGTTAACGGCACGCGCGAGGCCCTGTTTGCCTTAGCTCAAGCGGTGATTGATCGTGGTGTCAGTGGCGACAAGCCTTTGGTACTCATGCCCAATCCGTTTTACCAAATTTATGAAGGCGCGGCGCTGCTTGCCGGAGCCGAGCCCTATTTCCTTTCCTGCACCGAAGCCAGCGCCTTTCAGCCAGACTTCGATGCTGTACCTGAAAGCGTGTGGCAGCGCACACAACTGATTTATCTATGCACACCCGGCAACCCCACTGGCGCGCTACTCAGCATGGAGACCCTAAAAAAGCTCATCGCGCTCAGTGATCGCTACGGCTTCATCATCGCCTCCGACGAGTGTTACTCCGAGATTTATCGCGATGAGGCCGTACCGCCTGTAGGTCTGCTACAAGCGTGTGCATCGCTTGCGCGAGATGATTACCGCAACTGCGTGGTGTTTCATTCGTTATCGAAACGCTCAAATTTACCCGGCCTGCGCTCCGGCTTTGTTGCTGGCGATGCCAACGTGATGAGCGCATTTCTGCGCTATCGCACCTACCATGGCTCAGCCATGCCAGTACAACATCAGCAAGTTTCTGCAAAGGTCTGGCGCGATGAGGCCCATGTGCGCGACAATCGCGCCCGATACAACGCCAAGTTCGCCCAAGTTTTCGACATTCTCAACCCGGTATTGCCCCTGCATGCGCCAGACGCTGGCTTTTATTTCTGGGCGAAGACACCTGGTTCAGATGAAGACTTTGCTCGCGAACTGCATGCACAACAAGCAGTTACTGTGCTGCCCGGCCGCTATTTGGCACGTGCTGATGAACACGGTCATAACCCCGGCGAAGGCTATGTGCGCATGGCCTTAGTGGCGAGCCTCGACGAATGCATCGAAGCCGCTGAACGAATTCGTGACTTTATGACGCGCTAAATGCCGTCGCAATTTTTGATTTGGAGATAACCATGAGCTTAGCCCAACTGATCGAAGACGCCTTTGAGCGCCGTGCCGAATTTTCCCCAAGCAACGCACCACAAGAAGTACGCGATGCTGTCGTGCAAGCCTTGGACATGCTCGACAATGGCAGCGCACGCGTAGCCGAAAAAGTCGACGGCGAATGGATCGTCAATCAATGGCTGAAAAAAGCTGTGCTGCTATCGTTCCGCCTCAATGACAATATCCCTGTGCCCGCCGGCGGCGGCATGCAGTTTTACGACAAAGTACCGACCAAATTTGCCGACTGGAATGCCGCGCAATTCGAAGCCTCGGGCATCCGCGTAGTGCCACCAGCCGTCGCACGCCGTGGCAGCTTTATCGCGCGTAATACCGTACTCATGCCCTCCTACGTCAACATCGGCGCTTACGTCGATGAGGGCTCAATGGTTGATACCTGGGCTACTGTCGGCTCATGCGCTCAGATCGGCAAAAACGTTCACCTCTCCGGTGGCGTTGGCATTGGCGGCGTGCTCGAACCACTGCAAGCCAACCCCACCATCATCGAAGATAACTGCTTCATCGGCGCTCGCTCAGAAGTCGTTGAAGGCGTGATTATCGGTGAAGGCTCAGTGCTTTCGATGGGCGTTTTCATTGGCCAATCGACCCCAATTTATGATCGCGAAACTGGCGAAATTAGCTATGGTCGCGTGCCGGCTGGCTCAGTGGTCGTGCCCGGCTCATTGCCACGCGACAACGGCCGCTACAGCCTGACCTGCGCCGTCATTGTGAAAAAAGTCGACGCGCAAACGCGCAGCAAAACCAGCATTAACGACCTGCTCCGTTTAGTAGATTAAGAGTCTTTTTAGAGGAATATTCGCGCATGACGCTTTCAGCACATCGCATGACTCACCTCAAGGCACTTGAGGCCGAGTCTATTCATATCATTCGTGAGGTTGCCGCCGAGTTCGACAACCCCGTGATGCTTTACTCCATCGGCAAAGATTCGACGGTGATGTTGCACCTCGCGCGTAAAGCCTTTGCACCCGGCAAGCCGCCATTTCCCTTGATGCACGTGAATACCACGTGGAAGTTCAAGGAAATGATCGAGTTTCGCGACCGCATGGCCAAAGAGGCTGGCATGGAATTGATCTCGCATACCAACCAAGAAGGCGTGGCAGCGAACATCAACCCATTCGATCACGGCAGCTCGAAATACACCGATATTATGAAAACTCAGGCCTTAAAACAGGCGCTGAACATGCACGGCTTCGATGCCGCTTTTGGCGGTGCGCGCCGCGATGAAGAGAAATCACGTGCGAAAGAGCGTGTGTACTCCTTCCGCGACAAGAACCATCGCTGGGATCCTAAAGTGCAGCGTCCTGAATTGTGGAACCTCTACAACGGCCGCATCAACAAGGGTGAGTCAATTCGTGTTTTCCCGTTGTCGAACTGGACTGAGCTCGACATTTGGCAATACCTATATCTCGAGCAAATTGAAATCGTGCCACTGTATTTGTCAGCACCACGCCCTGTCGTAGAGCGCGACGGTATGTTGATCATGGTCGATGACGAACGCCTGCCGCTGCGCGAAGGCGAAGTGCCGATGATCAAAAATGTGCGCTTCCGCACGCTGGGCTGCTACCCATTAACCGGCGCAGTTGAATCTGATGCCGCCACACTGCCCGAGATCATTCAAGAGATGCTGGTTACCCGCACCTCGGAACGCTCTGGCCGTGCCATTGACCACGATGAATCGGGTTCGATGGAAAAGAAAAAACGCGAAGGCTATTTCTAATGATCATTGAAAGTATCGACAATATTCAGGATTACCTGCACCAGCACGAACACAAAGACATGCTGCGCTTTATCACCTGCGGCAGTGTTGATGATGGCAAATCGACCTTAATCGGCCGTCTGTTGCATGACTCAAAAATGATCTTCGAAGATCAGCTTGCCGCCATCACGCGTGACAGCGTTAAACATGGCACCACCGGTGAAGTCGTTGATTTAGCGCTACTGGTTGATGGTCTACAATCCGAGCGTGAGCAAGGCATCACCATCGATGTCGCTTACCGCTTCTTCGCCACCGATAACCGCAAATACATCATTGCCGATACTCCAGGCCATGAGCAGTACACACGTAATATGGCCACCGGTGCATCAACCGCCGATGTTGCTATTTTGCTTATCGATGCCCGCTATGGCGTGCAAGTACAAACTCGTCGCCATAGCTTTATTTGCTCGCTGCTCGGCATCAAGCATTTTGTTGTGGCCATCAATAAAATGGACTTGGTCGACTATAGCCAAGCTCGTTTTGATGAGATCAAAGCGGAATACGAAGCCTTTGTCGCGCCGCTGAATGTGCCCGATATTCACTACGTGCCGATGTCGGCGCTGCTAGGCGAAAACGTCGTTAATGCCAGCACAAAAATGCCATGGTATGACGGCCAAGCGATGCTTGCGCTCTTAGACTCGTTGCCGCTGCAGCGTGACACCGCGCTCGATACACTGCGTCTGCCCGTGCAATACGTGAACCGACCTAACCTTAACTTCCGTGGCTTCTGCGGCACTATTGCTGCTGGCACGGTGACGCCGGGCATGGCGATTAAAGCGCTGCCATCCGGTAAAACCTCCACGGTAAAATCGATTGTGGTCTGGGAAGGTGAGCTGGCAGAGGCGTATGTCGGCCAAGCCATCACACTCACGCTCAATGACGAAATTGATATCTCTCGCGGCGATATGATTGTTGCCGCCGATGACACATTGACCATGGCGCATGGCTTTGAAGCGCACGTGGTGTGGATGCACGAGCAGGCCATGCAAGTCGGCAAAACCTACGACTTCAAGCTCGGCACCACCTTTACCAGTGGCCGTGTTACGGAGATCATTCATCAGATCGATGTCAACACGCTGGCCACTAGCCCTGCCGAGCAATTAACGCTCAATGGCATCGCCCTATGCCGCGTGCAATTCACTCGCGCTGTCGCCTTCGATGCCTATAAAGACTGCCATGCCACCGGCAGCCTCATCATCATCGATCGCCTAAACAACATCACAGTCGGTGCCGGCATGATCAGCGCCCGCCTTGATGCTGGTGATGACAACGATACGCTAGTGCCGGTCACCACTGGTGATCGCGCCCGTCGCTTAGGCCAAGCCGCTGTGCGCATCGTCATTGAGGCGAGTGGCGCTCAGGCCCTAGCTGAGCAGCTTGAATCGGCGCTGTTCCAAGCAGGTGCACTACCGGCCATTGCCAGCGAAAGTGGCGTTGTTCACGCTCTACAAGGCGCTGGTGTGATCGTGATCGTGCCGGAAGAAGTCGTTGGCGAGCGCAGTGTGCGCGTGCGTGATGCCGGCACCAGCATTGCCCCACAACAGCTAGCTGTTAGCAACGCCGCTGCCGCCGCGCAGATTGTTGCACTGCTGCGCGAACAGCAGCTGCTGGGTTAAGCCATGCTCACGCTGATTGGCATTAAGGCCTGCGACAGCATGAAAAAAGCCGTGGTGCGTCTAGACGCGAGCACCACGGCCTACAATTTTCGTGATCTGAAAAAGCAGCCGCCTAGCCATGATGAAGTACTGCGCTGGTACGCGCTTGTTGGCGAGCCTCTGCTCAATAAGCGCGGCACTAGCTGGCGTAAACTCGATGCTGAGCGCCAAGCACTAGCTGCCAGCGCCGAAGGCATTGCCGAGCTAATCGTAGCCAATCCCAGCTTGATCAAACGCCCACTACTCGATGATGGCGAACAAGCCAGCGTAGGCCTCGAAAGCCCACTTCTCCCCTAGTTGCTAAGGCGCGCTGGCGATTTATCTAGCGCCGTGTCATCGTTTCCGAGTCGAAATCGTCTTCTTGTAGATCTATCAATCTTGGAGTGCTCTATGACCTCGTTCGCCGCCACACGTTTAAAACCTATCGGTCTTGTTCTGCTGATGGCAACTGTCTCGCTCCCGAGCTGGGCCGACGACAAGCTGCCCATGCAACGTGTGGACTTTCAAACTGAGGTCTCTCGCGTCTTGGCCAATGATCTGCTCAGCGCCAAACTGACCATCGAAGCAAATGACAAAGACCCCGTGTCTTTGGCAAAAACGTTGACTGAAGCAATGAACTTAAGCTTAGCGAAAGCAAAGCTTTATAAAACCGTGAAAGTCAGCACTGGCAACCAAAGCAGCTATCCGGTCTATACCCGTGCCCAGAAAATTGAAGGCTGGCGCGGCCAAGCCACATTAGAACTTGAGTCCACTGACTTTAAAGCGGCCAGCGAGCTGATCGCCAAGCTACAAAGTCATTTACAGCTGCGCAGCATAGATTTCACCGTAGCCGAAAGTACACGCCGTGCATTGGAAGACACGCTCACGCAGGAGGCCATTGCTGCCTTCCGCGACAAAGCCGCGTTGGTGACTAAGTCTTGGGGTGCTAAGCGCTACGACTTAGTGCAAATGAGCATAGGTTCGACTGGCAATGACTATCGCCCACCGATGATGATGCGCGCGATGGCAATGAAGGTAGAGTCAGATAGCGTGCCGACACAAGATATGGCCGGCGGCGAAAGCCGTGTGCGTATCACGGTCAATGGCAGCATCGAGCTCCAGCGCTAAGCTAAATTGATGCAATAAAAAACGGCCCGATGGTTTGCATCGAGCCGTTTTTTTTGGCGCTGAACGTGTGAGTTTCATGCCCGCTAAATCAATAGCGATGCAGCGCCAAAAATAACCAGGTGTCCCGGTTGCGCGCTCGAAAACAGCCATCAGCCTCGAGATACGCCACTGATGCCGCGGCTAACTCCCAGGCCATCGCGTCATCCACAGCAAAGGCTTCCGTGTCTGCGAAGCAATCGTAATCGGTCACAGCTTGCAGATTTTTTAACACCTCAGCGCTGTCGCGTGCGGCTTGCGGCAGTTTGCTATTGGCCCATGACCATTTCCAGGTTTCTTGCGCCGCAGCAAAAGTGCCGATGGCCGTCACACCAAAACACAGGCGCTCACCTGAGCCATCATTAAAACGAATTTTCGTGACTGCTGCATCGAGCTGCCAGCTCAGCTCAGCGAAGTCTGTATGTTCAGCAACGATGGCGGCTTGCTTAGCGGCAAGGGCTTGAGAGCAGGTGGTTAAATAGGCTTCAAACTGCTCGTCATTCATCGCGCCGCAAGCTCCGCTAAGAGTGCGTCGCGGCGCGCGTTTTGCATCAAGGTTTTCATCTCTTTGACGGCATTGCCTAGGCCGCTAAAGAGCGCATGCGAAATCAGTGCGTGACCAATATTAAGCTCATGAAAAACAGAGATTGCCGCAATAGCTTGAGTGTTGTGATAGTGCAAACCATGACCAGCATTAACCACTAATTTACCAGCTGCGTACTCTGCCGCATCACGAATACGCTTGAGCTCAAACGACACTTGCTCCGGCGTTTGCGCATCGGCATAAGCACCAGTGTGCAGCTCAATCGTTGGCGCACCAGCACGAATGGCAGCATCGATTTGTGCCGGCTCCGGATCGATAAACAGCGACACATCCATGCCCTGACGCCCTAAGCGCTGGCAGGCGGCCTGCACACGGTCAAAG
>Ga0114915_1000443_pt1 | contig 19155 bp, 22 predicted proteins | sample MalvirAntarct_55_FD_87288 | JGI IMG/M metagenome (GOLD analysis project Ga0114915, IMG submission 87288) | Marine viral communities from the Global Malaspina Expedition - Malaspina viral metaG Antarct_55 | ecosystem: Environmental > Aquatic > Marine > Oceanic | place: South Georgia Island...
GGCCTACCTTTAGAACTAATCACAATGCTATTCTCCACCGTACTAGGGGGAGTTATGTCTATGTGGGGTCAGAGCACTAAGAACAAAGCTGAGCAACAGAAGCTTATGATTACTGGTATGCAGGATGCCAGAGAGCACGGCAAGACAGACGTACACTTTGCATGGACACGAAGGATCATTGCTCTATCTGCAGTATTTGCTATTATAGTATTGCCAAAGATGGTGGCTGTATGGTATCCTGAGGTCAGTGTTATTGTAGGCTACACCGAAGTAAAGGGTGGTCTATTTAACTGGCTCTTTGGTGGTGATGGCACAGTACAGTGGCAGGCAGCAAGAGGCTTCGTAATTACACCCCTAGACACACATATAGTTTCAGCTATCGTAGGACTCTACTTTGGCGCTGGATTTACAAAGTAAGGTAATAAAATGGCTACTAAACCAACACAATTCGAGGGGCCAATTCCTGGTCAGTCTCTAACTACTGAACCCAAGAACGTTCCTTGGGAGCAGCCTTCTCAGCATGCTGATCCTATGGATGCTCTAGAGATGTATATGAAACGTCTTAGTGAACCAGACACTATGGATGAGCTAGTTGATATGCTAGATATTGGCATCCCTATAAGTGTTGTTACAAACGCTATGCTTTCTGGTGGTGTAATGGATGGAATGCATTCTGTAGATACTAAGATTCTACTGAAGGGTGTAATTGCTACACAGATACAAACCATTGCTGATGTTGTAGGCGTAGATTACAAGATGTCTATGACAGACTATGATGATATGGATGCACAAAAAGAAGCCCTCATGAAACAGAAACTAGCTGTAAAGCTTAACATAGCTATTGAAAAAGGTAATGCTTCTGATCCGGGAGTAGCTCTACAGCAGGATGTTTTAGAGGGCTTGGATGCACCTCAGACAGAGGATGGCATGATGGAAACCCCTGAGATTGAAAAAGTAGAAGAAACACAAGAAGATATGCCTATGGGCATCATGGCGAAGGAAGTTTAATCATGGCTATCAGAGGCGCGTATGCAGCAGGTGAAGCAAAAGGCTTTAGCGATCAGTTACTAAAAGGCATTGAGAACCGTGAACTGCAGCAGCAGAAGTATGAGGATTTGATGATCGACTCTGCTAAAGCTAAGGCACCTAAGTATGCAGCCGCACAGACTGCCTATAATAATACTGTAACTAAGGCAAAGCAACTCAAGACAGATTTTGGTTTTACTGATACAGAGCTTGTAGGCATTGCAAGTAAGTATGACATTAACGCTATTTATGACAGTATGTTTGCTCTACAGGCACAAGCAAAAGCAAACAATTCAACTTTGGGTTTTGATAAGAGTGCCATCTTGGGTACACTAAACCTGCCTAGCAGTGCCTTATTACCTGAGGGTATGACTATGGAGCAAGCTCTACGTCAGATTGCATTCAATACACAAGGCAACCTAGATGCTAGTGACAATCCTAAGTCAGAGGTATCTAGGCGTAACGCCTTTGGTAAAGCACTGAGTCAGATGTTCTCGTTTAACCCAAGGGCTAGGGCTGAAGATTTGGTTAATGGTATGGAGATTGCAGGCTTTAGTGCAGCAGAGATTAATGCATGGAGTCCAGAAGCAGGCAAGGGTGATATATTCCCTGATGTAGCCGCTGGCCCTCTGGCATTACCTGATCAGGATTACAAACCTACAGACATGAAAACTGTATCTAGTAACACTATTAGGGACTTTGGTAGACAGTTTGGATTAATAAATGACTTAGGGGCTATAACTCCACTAAATCAAAGGATGGGGGAAGCATTTGGTGCAATAGACTCTGGAGTAACAGCCGAAGCAACTGCTGGTCTTCTAATAGACAAGGCTGCAAGTGCGATGGCACGTATCGACAGGAACTTAGCTTTTAAGGGCTATGGTATGGGCTTTGGTAATGCAGGAATGCGAACAGATACACGTAGTAAAATGCGCCAAATGATTGACACACCACTTGAACTGCAGCAGTTCATTAAAGCTGAAAGTAATGGTACGATAACTAAACTGATTTTGGATAACGATGGTGACTTTACTGAAGCTCAATTTGAAGCTGTACTAGCAGGTACAGACCCCAATAAGGCAGTTGAGGCTGCAATAGTAAGTAGTACAGGAACACAAACTTCTGATGCAGTCACCACTTCTCAAGTAGTTGATACAACAGAAGCTGCACTTAGAAGTGCTTCAGGCCAATACTTTCCAAGTGAAACAAAGGCTTCTCCAGTAGTTGATGCTGCAGCAACTACTACTGGAAAACTCCAGACCGATGATCTTTTGACAACAATTATGAATAATCACGCAGCCGATGGAGGTAATGGTATCAATAAAGACCTTCCTTTTAATACTACATCCAGAGAGTTGATGGAAGCTAGGTTCACGAAGTGGGTTAAACCCTTTACAACAACGGGTAAGGGAGAAGAAGTAGTTACTGAAACAGCAGGAGGGGTGGGTGAAGGCAGTAGTGACGCAACCGTTGAAACCGTAGCGGCTAATGTACCCGCTGTTGATTACGGTATGGATATGATCCCAGCAGATGACAACTGGACAAACAGCTACTTAATGCCATCCCAAGCAGATCAACTAACATCTACAATCTTGGCAGGAGAGGAGACTAGAAAGTATGTTGATATTGCTACCACAGCTATAGTAAACAAAGGCATGGAGTGGGAGACTTGGATTCAATCAGGTATTTTCTTTGGGCTTTCCAATGTTACAGACTTTAGTAGAGGACTCCTTTCCGATAACCAAGGAAGCTATGCTGATGCGGTCGCACGATATCTAGATGAACAGGGTGCGTTTTACAAACAAAGATCAGCAGAAATTGCTGCGATAGGCTGGTCTGATTATGTAGAATCACAAACTAATATGGAAGTACCTGCTGCAGTTCAAGAAGAAGTCCAAAGTGTGTTAGAAGATGAGATATTTACAGATGAAGGTGTTCAGACAGTAGATGGACTGGTTACATGGACAGACTATGCTTCTGTTGTAACAGACCTTATAGGTGTTGGAACATCTTCAGCAAGGGCTATAGAGGCGGGTAAGGGTGCTGCAGAAGTCACGGGTGCTGGTCCTGTTATTAAAGCCTTGATGGCACCTGGATCAGGAGGAATAAGAGGTTTCAAAGGCCTCGGTACTGGGTTGTCAGGGCTTAGTTTTGATATTAATACTACAGAAGAGCTTAATCAGGCTATTATAGACAGAACAGGGGAACTACCTAAGAGATTAGCTCCGCAAGTATTTGAAAAAGTAAAAAGTTTCAATACTACGCTTAAGGCCTTTGAATCCAGTGTTAATGAGGGTGTTGATAATGCCATAAGTAATGTTGTTGAGGTAGTCAAAGACCCCTTAGCAGCCATTACTAGCATAGCAAAGGTACTCGCTGGTCCGACACTTGAAGAAAAGATAATGACAAGACCCGATATGAAAAACAGACTAGTTGCATTAGATGAACTTAAAAGGCAGTTTCTTGATATAATAGGCGGTGAACCACCTGTAGTTAAACCTAAGCGTGGTGCACAATCCGAAACGCTTCCTATGAATACAGCAGCTGATTCAGGTTTAGAAGGAGAGATTTTTGACGGTGCACTTATGCGTGAAACGCAGTTTCTACCACCTCAACCAGAGTCTGTATCTGAGACGATTGAACTAGCGCCTATAGTTGAGACAGTTGACAGTAGCGATAGAGTTGGTACAGTGTCTAGACCTAATACAAAAGGGCCACGCGACCCTGCTATAGAAGCAGCCGTACTTGTAGAAGATACAGAAGATAAGTTCTGGATTAGACCTAAAGGTACTGTAATAAAAGTATATGAGGATGTATTCTTGGAAGCCTTAATACAGAACAGGAAGAACCCCCTCTCATTCAAGTCGGAGAAAACTGCACAAACTTGGTTTAAAAAGAACTTCCCAGATAGCAGTGGCCAATTAAGGTCTTATGAAGCTAAGAATCTTTTTGAAACACTTGTAAAACGTTTCCCTTCTAAATAAAGACAATCGGAGCTACAATGGACTATTATACCCCAGAGAAAATGCAGGGTAAGAAGGTTTCTGATCTAAAGATGGATCGGGATTTTCTTTCAGACGCTTTAACATTTCTTAAGAGTAACCGTAAGGGAATGACTAATGAAGACCTAAGCAAGTATACACCTGATGATATTGTAGATGAGGTGCTAGAACACTTCCGTATGGGTACAATGAATGAAGTCACTATGGCTAAGGATTTGTACTTCGTGAATGATGAACAGGCTCCTGAGGCTGACCGTCAGGCTTATGGTCGATTACTCTTTAGCTTTGACAATGCAGAAGGTGAAGGACTGCTGGATCGTGGTGGAGAGAAGGTATTCGACTACGCTAAAGGTATTTTTACTGCCCCGTCCACCTATCTCTCTGTAGCTGCTGGTGCATTTACTGGTGGCGCTGGTGGTGCAGCTGTACAGGCTACAAAGATTGGTGCTCATCAGGCTGTACGTAAGGTTGCTAACAAGCTGATCGGACGATCTGTTATGGTTGGTGCTATTGATGGCTCTATGGCGGCTGGCTCTCAGCTAGGACTAGAGCGTATAAAGCAGTCAGCAGGTAAAGAGATTGGCGAAGACTATGATGTTAATATGGGTAACGTTGCCATGGCTGGGTATTTTGGTGCAGGTATTGGTGCAACTGCTTATGCTGTACCTGCTGCTCGGCGTAATAAAGCAGCTAAGCGCCTAGTTGATACCCTTGATTTAGGTCGAAAGGCTAATGTAGAAGCATTAAAAGTAGCTAACGTTAATACTGAGAAAGCAATTAAGAATGCCCTATCTACAGCAGAGGGCAAGAAGAGGATGACATACACTACGGATAGGCTTCTTAAAGCTATTGACCCTGCACTTGTTAAAGAGGGTATGAAAGCAAAGCATGACATTCTTAGTGAAACATTACCTGATGGACTTATAGGAGGTTTAGAGCGATCTACTCTTCGCCGCATTACTGCTGCCTCTTTTGAACTATCTAAGCAACTTGGCGTAAAGCCTGAGTCAGGGCAGCGTATTACTGAATTGCTTGCTAGGACTATTGATGAGAATGGTAACAGCGATATCTTTACTAAGATTGCAGCTGACTTTGGTTTAAGTAACCGCCAGCTTTCTGCAGTGTATGCAGCAGAAGTATCAGAAGCTGCTAAGATACTGGCTGATCAGTCTAAGCTAGTTAGAAAGGGCGGTGCTAAGCTTGTTGGTGCTATGGATGCTAAGTCTTTTTCTGATGATATACAACGTCTGTATAATTCAGGTATGTCTACCGTAGATGCTGAAGAAGCTAAAAAAGCTCTGGATGCTGGTGCAAATGCAGGGCATGGCATTGCAGGTAAGGCTTGGCGTGGCTTCAAGGAAGTTGAATCAGCTAGACGTGCATTTATGACTTCTCAGGTTGCCACAACCATGCGAAACAATATCTTTGGTGTAGCTATGACAGGCATTGATATGCTTGACCAAGTTAATACTGGTATCTTTCGACTTCTTACAGGGCGTGGTAGAGAGGCTTTGTCTTCATTCAGAGGTACAGTAGATACCTTTAACTACCTTACTAAGGACAATGCCGTAGCTGAAGCTATGATTAAGATACTACGACAGGATGCACCAGAGACACTATCACGTGTATTTCAGGATGCTGCAATGGCAGAGAGTTCACTTGTATCAAACTCTGTACTAGCTAGGATGGGTAAAGGGTTCAACACGCTTAACACCATGTCAGACCACACGTTTAAGAAGGCCGTTATAGCTGGTAGTCTTGATCGACAGTTTAAAGCTAAGGGCAGTAGTCTGCTCAAAGAGATGGAAGCAGGTCGTTTAGGTAACATATCAAATGAGATGCTTACAGAAGCTCTTGATGAAAGCTTAGCGTTTACCTTCCAGCGTAAGTTTGGCAGTAAAGGCTCCTCTGCAGAAAGCAAGATAACTAAAAAGATTGTAGATACTATCAACAAGAGTGGTCTAACTTTGCTTATACCTTTTCCAAGGTACATGGCTTCACAGGCTAAGTTTATTAGTGACTACACAGGTCTAACTCTTATACGCCGTTTAGGTACAGGACGTAAGATTGCTGATGAAGAGTTTGGCAAGGCTGCAACTGGTGCTGCTATGTTTGGTGCTTTGTATAACGTACAAAAAGATAACATTGCAAATGACCTACAGTGGTTCAATGGTCAAACAGATGATGGTCAGACTTATGATGCACAGGCTGCATTAGGGCCAGGTGCTATGCATGCCTATCTAGCAAATCTAGTAGCTCGTATCCAAGGTGGGCATGAAGTTAAGGCTAATAGCGAGATTAAGAAGGACATTTTAAAGATCACCGTAGGTACAGAGTTCCGACCAAGTGGTACAGCCGTAGATAAAGCTATACGATGGGCAGAGACAGGGGATAATAAAGCATTCTATGATTGGGTGGGGGATACGTTTAGTGCCTTCACTTATCCTGCAGCGGTAGTAAAGGACTTCTATGGACAACTTGATCCAAGGGCCTCTTACTTTCCAGAGACAAGGGACGCTACAGTGAGCTTGTTGGAATCCTCAGGGCCTTTTGAGTTGGCAATGTCTACTTACCAGCGTATAACACGTCAGCTACCTGACTTTAATACCTCCACTATGGCTAATACTCTGGATGAAATGTCAGGTATTAAAATGGACGTTAAGAAGATGGAGGGCTATCTAGAGTTCTTTAAGTCTTCTACACGTGCCACCTTCCAGCTTGACTATGCAGAAAATAAGGATCAAGGCTATGATGCTATTCGTATGGACATCTTTGGTGAAGGGCCTCTACGTGCTACAAACCCATTCCTAAAACAGATACTGGGTATCTCAGGCAAGCCTCGCGCTAATATATTACAAAGGGAGATGGTAAAGCTTCAGTTAGACCCCTTCAAAATATATAACCCGTATCGTGAAAAGAACCCTGCAGTCGCTATCCTAGCCGAGCAGTCTATGCAGGGCCATCTATTAGATGCGATGAAGAAACTAATTAACTCTACGCTGTATCAATCCGCTACTGTAGAAGAAAAGAAACTACTTCTTACAGGGAGCAATGACGTAACATCAAACGTAGGCGTTATGGGTATAAAAGATTATGTAAGCTTGGCACGTAAGAATGCACGTGACAATTTGGCTCTTGCTGCAGCTGATCCTACATACCAAGGAGACTACATAAACTGGACTAGAGGTCGCTTACAGGCGATTGGACCTGCAGAGCGTAAGACTAGGGGTCCTATGTTTCAGAGATATGCTGTAGGAACGGAATATGAGGGCATGACAATAGAAGAAAGCATTGATGGTATAAAAGAAGAAACAGACATGGATCAACGTGAGAAAGATGTTAAGATAACCACGTTAATCAATTACTACTTAGCAATGGAGTAAAGCAAGAGGGGCCACACTAAGCGGCCCCTTTTTGTTATCTTATACCGTGTTTCTTGGCACAATGTTTAGACCAAAGCACGAAGGCAGTTAGATGCTCTAGAGCTTTATCTTTTTCATGACTAGTCCAGAGTTGCTTGTTAATAAAACATTCAATCTCTTCTGTATTCTTAGCTAACTCATCATAGAACTTAATGCGTGTGCCTTCTACGTGCGCCTTGGCTTCTTGTTCTAGTTTCACAGGCCTTCCTTCATAAACACCTTGACCCACTCTGCACAGATACCACTACGCACAATATCATCAATACCAAACTCAACTACTGGTGCATCTAACATGTACTTCTTAGAGAGGTGGATGACCTTTGCTAGGCCAGATGTACCCTTAAGATCAGACTGTTGAATATCACCATTGAGTACAATAGTACTGCCTTCCCCTACCCTAGTCAACAGCATCTTGATTTCACTGATCTCAATGTTCTGCGCTTCATCTACAATAATGAATGCATCATCAAAGCTACGACCACGCATGAGTGCCAGTGTAGCTACTTCAATGTTACCAGACTTAAGGCCTGTATCAACAGTACCACGACCTAGATGTTTAACCAGTACGTCCAGCACAGGCAATGCCCAAGGCTGAGCCTTCTCTTCAAGTGTGCCCGGCAGGAACCCAATGTCTTTACCTACAGCTACGTGAGGTCGTGTAATAACAATCTTGTCAATCTCTTTGAGAGTATACAAGTCTGCTGCACATGTAGCTGTAACGTAGGTCTTACCAGTACCAGCTGGGCCAAGGATCAACACCTGTTTGCTATTAGAAATAGCATCAATAAGCTTTCCTTGATTTACTGTCTTAGGAACTATACCTGATATAGGCTTAGAAGAGGCTCCCTTGTATGTCGTCTTCCTTCTGGATCGGGTCTGCTTTTTTGGTGGCTCTAGTGTGTCCGTATTCATTTAAGTTATCCAGTATTGTTATTGCCTGTTGTAACGGTATTCTAAACCACTCACCTTTGGAGTCAAGTGACAAAGGTAGTACCCTAGTGTGGGCTTCCTTCTCTGCCTTGCGTCTTTCATTAGATGCAACACAATGTTCTAACACAAAGTCACGCATAGGACTGCTGGTTTGATATGAATTGAGCCTATCTTCTGCATCAATAGCCATGCCTATTTTAACCCAATCAGGCCAAGCTTTGTTAGTGATAGCGTATACGTAACCCTCTTTAATGTTATCTAACTTATAAGTACCCTCAAAGGCTGCATCATTAAAAGTTTTATAGTTTCCAGGTTTGTACAAGGGGTGCTTACGAGATATATACCTACCATTTACATACATGCTAAGTGGGTTGTGCCTCTTATTGGTTTTACTATTATGATGCTTATTCCAACAATCCTTGCATGACCTATTGTCACTTTCCCTAAAAGAAGTAACCCAATTATCTTTAGTTAGTATTGCGTTACATTCCCTGCATTCTTTATATATATCTTGTGTTGGCATTATGCTTCCTCTGGTACTTTTGCACATACGTGAACAACCTTTGGTGTGTTTTCCATAATGGCAGGTACGCCCTGATACACTTGGTCTATTACATTTATTGCTGCCCTATTACAGGAAGCATATGTGGAATATAAAAAAGGAGAGCCTCGAATGACGGGGACTTCTCCTGAAATATAAGCTATTAAAACTAATACATACACTAGGTTTCCTTCTCTAAATGTTGAATTAACTCTGTAAAGCCACCTACGTAGGCACCTCTGCTATCCCAGATTTGTGGTACAGTTTTCATACCAGCCTCTTTTATAAGTGTCAACAACCACTTACTACTTGGTGAGTCAAGAGAGTAGGCTGTGAAGCCTACCCCCTCTTTGCGTAGCAAGTGCTTTGCCTTAGTACAAAACTCACAGTTAGATGTTCCTAAGACTACATAGGTCATACTAAATCTACTATCTCACATGAGACACCAGAGCATGCTAGTGTCTGACTACCTGCAGTGTTATCCTCACTCTCATACTCTGAAAGCTTAGACCAATCAATAAACTCTGGCATTATAGACAAGAGCGTCTTATAGTCTGTCCTAGAACAATCCTGATAGGGTGCTTGCTGGTACGTATGCTCATTAAATGGCAGGAAGGATACCCCAGACATTTCATCAAAGTGTTTGTATACAAAAGAACCTACTTCAAACCATTCATCATTTTTAACATTTATAGTTACTGATGGCTTATGTTCGCACCATGAGCGTTGATAGGCTAACCACATCTGTAGCTGCTCAATGGCAGACATATCAGCAGTACACACTGCATTATCTGGTGCCTTCATGGGGAAGCTGAACACTGTAGTCTGATCTGGTTTGAATGCCTCAGGTTCATTAGGGATACCTTGATCCTTCATGAATTGTGTTACAGGGTCTTTATTATCACCACGAACAGTACGAATGTAATAGGGTGAGTGACGAGCATGTATCCCGCTGCTTGAATTAACCAGTTGTGAAACCGTGCCTGAAGGTTTGACACAGCTGATAGCAGCAGACACAGGGATACCAAGGCGTTCAGCCCACTCAGCGTTAGTAGCAACGGCAACAGATTTAAGGTGTTCAAGGGTCTTATCCAATCCTTTGTTCTTTAGTGTCATGAGAGGGTTGTCCATGATACCTGTCAGTGACACGCCCAAAAGACGTTCAGCATCAGTATTTGTTGACCAGATTTTACGCAAGTAGGGCATTTTAGTATAGGTAGACTGAATTGTACCCATGATAGTGGCTAGGCGTACCTTTTCTGATATAGTATCAAGGGTATCTGTTGCACGTATTACTACCTCTGTTAGGTTACACAGGCCGTGTGGGCGCAAGATTATCTCCGAACATGGATTTGTTCCAAAGTCATAGTTAGAGTCACGCCGACCATTCTTAGCTGCTTGTTTCTTACATGCTTCACGATTAAAGATGCCACGCTCACCAGAACCAGACTCTACAAGGGACATCCATTCTTTCATGAATGACAGGCTGTCAGGTTTCTCAGTGTATGACACAGAGTTGTTAGCCAAGGCACGTTGAGGATTGTTCTCCCACCATGAGCCTGACTTAGCTGAACGCATACGATCATCTGATAGGTTAGACAATGAGATCATAGCTGATCGGCGTACACCACCAACCACTACTACTTCACCAATCTTACACATAATATCATGACATTCGATGGATGAAAGCTTACGGCCTTCCGCTTTTCTGAATGTGTTGATAGTAAAGTTAAACAAGTCTACCAGTGGCGCTGGGCCTGATGCTCTACCGCCAAATGTTTTAAGGGGTGCACCAGCAGCGCGTACCTTAGATATATCCCACGTTGGGATTTCACCAGCATACAGGAGTGCAATTAATTGACGCAAAGACTTAGCCCACCCCTCCTTGGAGTCCTTAACCATGATACTAGTCTCGCTCTGGAAGAGTTGAGGCACCTCTGGGAGCTTAGTGATGAACTGGCGCTCGACACTGAAGCCAACACCAGTACCACAGAGGAGGATGAACATAGCCTCATCGAAGGACTTAAGGTCATCTACGGGTAAGAAGCTGCAGTTGTACATGCAAGTATTGTCACGGTCAGCAGCTGCACCAGCTGTCATCAATGACCTCATACTTGGCATAACCTCTAGGCCAAGGATAGCTTGTGTAAGCTGATAGATTACAGGTTGCATATCATTGTTCTTACTACTCAAAGGCCCCAGAACCTTGCTAATTACATTATCAATGTATCTTGTGACTGTATTATCCCATGACTCACGGCCTAAACCCTCAAGATACTTAGCATACCGTGATTTGTGGATAAATGATTGATAGTCGGTTGGTAGTGCGTTGTTCATTGTGCAGCCTCATAAAATGTATTAACTTCATTCACCAAATCACTTAAGTCTGGTGCTTTATAGTTAGGCCCTTTAAGAACCTTACCGTCTTCTCGAAAGATAGGATTACCATCATCGTCTAGCTTAGACATATTGCTCTTGTGTACAAGCTGGAATGCATCCTCCACACGATCAAAGCGATAGAAGCATTCGGCATTCTCAATTTCTTCATTGGCATCAGCCATTAAATCCATCCATGCACTACTTTCTTCACTCTGAAAAAGTTGTAGAAAGTTACCACTAGTAACTGTATCAAAGCCTTCAATAACGTATACAAGATCGGCAATCTCTTTAAGGTGAGCAGCCGTACCAATATTCTCAGCCCTAACTTCGTCTAGTTCTTCCGCAATGAGAGTTAACCATAAGCGTGGGTCAAGTGAACCCTTAAATGTATAGATAAACTCCTCTAAGCATTCCTCTCGGTTAATTATTGCAGTTAGCTTTGATGGTAGCTGTGCGTGGTCGTGTTTCATAATCTCTCCTTCACTAATAAGTTTTTAACTTCGATGTCATCTACGTCATAGAATATATCAACAATCATATCCCTTATATCATCTTCGTGTGCATCTTCATATGAGGATAAAAGGTTATTGTTCTTTCCTACAGTTACCAGCATGGTAACCCCAAACTGCTTAACACTCATTTGTGTTTCTCCGCAAGCGCCGCATTCATCTTATTTAAATACCAGCCTGCCTTCTTCATGTCTTCCACAGGATTACGCTTATATCTGTACCTATGTTGGTATTTAATCATGTTACCGTGGCAGTAAGCAATGAAGCCATCTAAGCCTAGGACTTGCCTGAGATAGTCTATGCATTCAATGCCCCCCATGTTATAGTGAGCAGGCCTCTCAACAGAGTCAAATAAAGCTTCACCTAACTCTGGCATCTCCTCTATACCGCAATCGTTACTCATGCACTTCCCTCCGTCTTAGTCCATCTGTTTAATCTTATTACGTTAGTACCATCAGTCTGGTATTGTTCATAATCACCATCTATATCCCAACCATCCTTTTCTGCTAAAAGTCCATCACGAAAAGCTATTACTTCATCAAGAATATCAGGGTTATCATTTCCCCATGATAGAAAAGCAGCCATAAGAGTAATATAGTGAACCATTGTACCCTGTAAAGAAGAGTCTAAATCTATCTCTGAGGAACAAGCAATCCCTGTTTCTACATGACCTGTCCATTCATCATTTTGCATTACAGGCCTGACAATGAGAGACATTTCGTTACCTTCTAAAGTATAACCCATTAGTCTTTCCTCTCTGTTTTCATTACAATTATATCTGAAGTAGACCTAATTCCTGGCTCAGTCAACCAGCACTCAGGTATAACTCTGTTTGACCAATAAAAGTTATTCTTATTACACCACTCAAAGTACCTACTCTTTGCTCCCTTATACAGCTTTGCATTAGCGTTACTAAATACAAACCTTATATCTAACTCTGGGTGTTGTTTCTTTATTTCAACATGCTTCCTTCGGTCTTCACTATCGAATATACCCTTTGTCTCAATTATGATGCCGTTGTCTAACTCAAAATCAGGAGTATACTTTCGGTAGCGTAAGTCTTCCCACTCTATCTTTAGAAGCTCATACTTAACCGCATCTTGTCTTGGAGTTAAAAAAGCAGCAGTCTCTGCTTCAAGACCACTGCGATAACGGCGAGAGTTATGTACCCTTGCGGTTGTTCTTTGGATATAATGTTCAGTGCCGCTCTGGTACGTGCGCTTTACCATCTTAATTGTATTCCTCTGCAACAAACGTATAGTCTACCTCAGGTGGGTTTTTAGCCTTGCTCATAATGCTTGGCCTTGGTGTAAGATTGGTGTGACACTTATGTTTAAAGCTACAGAACTTGCAGCCATTTGGTAGTACCCAATTTCCTGTCTCCTTACGATAGAATGTTTCCTTAATGGGCTGAAAGCAACGCTCGAAGGGTTCATCATTATCAATGAAGTCCACGGTAGCTTGTATGTCACCTAAGACTTTCTTGCGATCAACCATAGAGGCGTCTACATACTTGAACTGTCCATTGCCTTTGTTAACTACCCACCAGCCCCCTACATCAACTCCTGCAGCCTCTGCGTAGCCCACAAGCTGTGACACATAGCCGAAGCCATCTCCATCAGCCAGAGTATCAAAGGAAGCAAACTTATTAGTGTAAGACCAAGGTGAGGCAGACTTAACATCGTCAAGCTTACCATCCATGATCATGTCATACTCACCGTTGATCTTACGACCATTGGCTAACTCAAGGGTTACCTTATCGTTGTCTTTAAAATCTACACCAGCCTCATTTAGAATGCCTTTAAATACTGCTTCAACAATATCGCCAAGCATCATGTTCATCATGAAGTGGGGTGGAAAGGGTGTCTTATCTGCTGGGTCATTCTTATCAAACCAAAGCTGACACTTAGGGCGTCCTATATTGGACATACGTAAACGAAAGGCATCACGTGGACCGCTATCAAACTGCTTAAGCAAAGCAGCCTTAACATCGGAGGCAACCTTATCGGCCACCTCCTCTGAGAATGAAGTCAGCCCTGCAACAGCTTTCTGAAAGAAGCTATAAACTTTAAGTTCTGCAGGGTGCTCCATTAAAAGGGTACCTCATCATTTACATCAATGATTGATCCAACAAGATCAGCATCCTCTTTTGACATTCCTGATGCGGAACGCTCCCTATTAAGGTCCATAATCTTTGTATTGTTGTAGGATATCAACTCTAGGAAGTTTTGGAGTGTCTGACTATCTGCATCAGATATATCAATTTGGTTAGCTACAGACGACTTAAAGAAAGCATACTGATTACCGTTTGGAAGAACACCTACAACACCTTCTATATGCAAGTTAGACGTGACAGGAAGAAGGTTCTTGCGGTGTATTAAACCAAGAGAGGCATCCAAAGACTTAAGACTATCTCTATTTTTAACATCAAAGATAACAGGCATATCTTTCAACTCTACTACAACAGGTTCACCCATGTCGTCCATTGGGTTATCCACTGTAAGTACACCCATAACAACCTTCACACGTTTAACACTACGGATGATGTCCTTTGTTTTGTCTGGAAGAGCATTCCAATCCTCAATGTAACCAGATGGACGACCTAAGTTAAAGCCACCAACACTGTCAGCTAAGTCGCTGTTGATAGAGTTAGCCAAGACCGACTTTTCCATCTCTTTAGTGTCTGCGTTCCATCGCTGCCACTGCTGACGCTGTGTGAATACCCGTAACTTAACGCTGTTTGCGTAGTAGGTATCATCACCCATAGTAATCCTGAATGCACCGACACCAATTACCTCAGTGCGGAGCTTCTTGCCGTTTACTTCTACTTCACCCATCATAGGTGATTGCACTAGGTTCAGACGGGCAATGCTTGGGCCGCTAGGGGCGGCTACTGATACCCCCATAAGCTCTGCCAATGACTTGCCTTCGTGACCTGTTACTGATAGTTCTGTTAATTCTGTACTCATGATTTTTCCTTACTTGTTTCATCAAAAAGAGTCTTAGTTATACACTACACATCCTTTACGTCAAGCCAGTTAGGCCCGATTTTTGACTCTAATAGTAGTGGTACGTTCATTTTTATTCCATAAACATTTTCTATTAAGGTGTTAAGACCTTCATTCATTCCATTAATAATCTGTAGTACCTCCTCCTTCTCCTCTGGATGGATATCTATAACAACTGAGTCATGAACCGTGTTCACTAAGCAGGACTGTAAGTGATCCAACCTTGTCTCCATTTCTACCAACACAGCAGGGACTACATCGCCTGTCGCAAAGCCCTGCACTGGATAGTTCTTGATCATGGTGAAGTGTGATACACCACCTCTTGCATTGCGCTTCACGTCAGGAAAAGCATACTGTCTCCCTGATATGTTAGTAATCTTATTGAACCTGACTGCCTCGTTAGCCAATCTCTTATGCCACGCAGCTATACCCTTATACTTCTCAGTAAAGTGAATGTAGTAAGCCTCTTCAGCCTTGCTTCTACCATAACCTGTAGCGCCGAATAGTGGGGCGAACGTGTGTTCCTTCCCTTCTTGACGTGAAGTTGGCTGGCCTGCATCAGTGATAACCTTTGCAGTGTAGCTGTGTACGTCAAACCCTGTGTTTATCTCTTCCATAGCAAGCTCGTCTTGTGCAAGGAATGCTGCGGTACGGAACTCTAATTGAGCAAAGTCAGCCTCACAAACCAGACCCTTCTCCCAACGGGATATGAATACACGTTTTACTGGAAATGTACCTCCTCTTGGCATGTTTTGCATATTTGGGTTTCTTCCGCTGAAACGTCCAGTGGAAGTAATATGCTGAGTAAGCCCTACGTGCAGGAAGCCATCAAGCCTAGTGAATGTTTGAATGCCCTCAACAAAGCTAGAGAGGTAGCTACTAACAGCAGAAAGACGCTTAAGGTCAGTAAGAAACTGAACAGCATCATCCATCCTATTTGTTTTAGCCGTTCCAATGAGTACAGATAGATTATCTTTTCCTGTGCTAAAGCCATTGGCACTGACCCACTTCTTAGATGGTGCACCAAAGCCAAGACCCGCTATGTGGTTAATAGGTTTTAACTGATACCCCCTTGCCACACAATCTATACACTTATTAGGCTTAGCAAACTTAGTACCATCCTTTTTTATCTTAAAGGTTTTACCTAAACCCTCGCATGTAGGGCATGTAAATGCCTTAGTACGCTTGATGATAGTACTGTTAGCCTCTACTGCTTGTTTGAACTCCTTCTTGTCACGGACATGCTCAAACAAATCTACCCATTCTTTCTTGTTGTTAACCTTACGGGAAAATACAACCTGAGACATTTGCTCTGGTGAGTTAAGATTGATAGGTGTATCACCCATGATTTCACGTACTTTATGCTGCAGCCTATCCTCTATGTCTGCCTTCTCACGCTCATACTGTACTTTTACTTCATCAAGGGCTGATTTATCCACCCTGATTCCAGACATGTACATTCTAGTAAGGGTTTTACAGGCTTTAAAGGTAACGTCTCTAATTGTAATAAGGGAGGTGGACTCACTTTCACCGTAGTCTGCTTCGATTGAGTGGAACAACTCACGAGTTGTGTCGAGATCAGCCCTAAGATAAAAGCAAAGCTCATTGAGAGGTATCTCATTGGTATTGTATCCTTCCTTAAAGTATCTCTTGAGAGTATCATCCTTCTGAGAGCCTAGCCTTCTACGTTCAGCACAAGCCCCTAACGAGACGGGTTGCTTCTGACCCCGTGATAGAATGTATTCTGCAAGCATTGTGTCATATATATCCCCTTCATACTTGAAGCCACACTCCCACAACCACATGAGGTCATGCTGTGCATGGTGCATAATCAAAAGAGTAGTAGCATCAAGCACATCCTGGATTAGCTTACTCCCTGCCCCACTGGTGTCTTTCTTCTCAACATGATCCAGTGTTACTAAGTGTGTCTCCTTATCGTTATCTGCATTCTGCATACCTACCTGTACAAGAAAGTTACCCTCCTCATAGGGGTCTAAGTGCAGCTTTTCCCTGCGCTTTCTGGTTGTATTCTCAACGTCTAGTACAAGTCTCATGTTTCTCTCTCCTCTAGGCTTGATATAGTGATCTTGCCCCATCTAACTCACAGTGTACAACACCATGCCAACCGCCTTTAAGCTTATTCTTGGCTATGTTCAAGTGGCGTTGTGTATCTTCTTCATCGGCACCCTCAACCATAGGGTTCTTTGAGATCAAAACCATGAGGTCAGCTTCAGCAGCCTTACCTGTCTTAGAGCCTTCCATCATTGATTGATCTACGTAGACCTTACCCTCTGCTACTGCACTCAACTGTGACATCCATACAACACAGCAGTCGTACTGCTTGGCAATGTTACGTGCATAGATAGCTGCATCCTTTAGGTACACATCGGACTTGTCACCCAGCTTAGTTGCAAACTTATCACCCATATCCAAGATTAGAATGTCTGGACGTTCCTGCTTAACAATGGACTCTACCCACTGCATATCTTTGTTGGTGCTGTCCTTGATACGGACATTCTTCTTGACAGGATCGTAGCGACTACGTGCTAGGGCTACATTATCCTTCACCTCTTCCATTGACATGTTTGTGGCTGCACTAAGATACCGTGCTCCTACTCGTGAGACTGCTTCCTCGTTACACAGGACAATGCACTTAGCACCCTGATGCGCCCAGCCACCTGCCCCAGCAATCAGAGAGGCATGAAAAGATGTCTTGCCAGTATTAGGTCTAGCACCAACCAACAACAAGTGACCGCCGCTAACGCCTTCAACCTTCCTACTTAGGCTGGGTATGTTGAACTTCCACTGTGTTTGAAGATCATTGGCACTGAGTAGCGCTTCAATACTAATATCATCCTCCACAAAGCGCATGTTAGGAGTAAAATCATCTTTGAAGTCTTCCATCAGGCGGCGTAAGGGTTCCAAGCTTGTCTTTGTACCATTCACAAAGTCAAAGCCCATGTTAGCAACCTGTTCACCTACCCACTGTTGGAACATCCTACCTAGTACATCTGCTGCTATCTCTTCTTTTATAATGTTCTCTTTACCAATCTTACGGAAGAGATCATCATAGGCAGTCTTGGTTGCTGTAGTCATTGTCTGGTTCTGAGCATAGAATAAGGCCTCTAGTTCAGAAGTGTTGAGATCACCTTCATACTTTATCATAGCAGCATCTAGTGCCTGCTTGATCTTACGTACATCCTTAGTAAAAATCTCATCTGGGCAGCGTTTGCCCTTATGTTGATTAAAGAAGTCACGGTTAAGTAACGTCTTAATAAGTGCCAGTTCCATCATCGTCTTTCTCTCCTACAAGAATCTTATACAAAACTTCCATAGCCAAGATAGGCCACATGAAAGCAAACTTAATTGGGCCGTTGCTATCGGCTTCCGCATCCTCAGGTTCAACCATATAATACAGAAGAGGTAACGCTAGCACATACATAAGTAGAACACCACCAAAAAAGCCCTGCCCTAGTTCATTCATTTCTCTCTCCTTGCTACTTGCCTGTAAGCACCCTCTGGACTGTTGTAAGCAGCCAGAATGTCTTGTAGTTGCTGTTCGCTCATCATAATAAGCTGATAAACATCATCCCACTCATCAAACTGACGTATGGTGACTATGCCATCCCCTATGACAAGCTCAACATCCTCGAACATATCTTTCTGATCTAGCGTAGTGATAACTGCTGCATCTGGTTCAAACTCTACTGTAAACATTATTTATCTCCTACATAGACATTTAATTGTAGCACCGTATTACCATTACGTGTGATTACATAATCTAGTCCTGCCTCTTTAAGAACTCTCTTTAGCAATTCTATTTTTTCAATCATTCTTCCTCCAAACAAAATGAACACCACGTAGACTTACTTGCATTACCACAACTGACACACTTACGCCAGTTATTGTTTTTGTCACGCTCTTGTGCTGCCTTGCGTTCATCTTCTGTCATAGGTCTAATCATTGCAATACTCAGTCAAAGGCTCACGCTGCTCTCTGCCATTATTTAACCTTAATGCAAACCATGACAAAGGGAATAACTCCTTCATACTGTTACATATATCATTAGCTACTAGCCTAGTCTCTAGTTGTGTGTCACCTGCACACCTAAGATTGCACATATCAGCGAAGGCATCTAAGCTACCTGACCAGTACCACTCAGTCATGGTGTTTTGTGGCAACACCATCCTTGCTTGCTCCTCACAAACTCCTCTCTCTAACAGGCTACTATACAACATAGCAACTATACGTTGTGTTGTATCAATGTGTATATCTTTTTGATCTTCTAAATCTGGGCCACTGCCTTGCTTCTTATCCTGTGCTTTACTACGCCATACC
>Ga0114915_1000444_pt1 | contig 19155 bp, 18 predicted proteins | sample MalvirAntarct_55_FD_87288 | JGI IMG/M metagenome (GOLD analysis project Ga0114915, IMG submission 87288) | Marine viral communities from the Global Malaspina Expedition - Malaspina viral metaG Antarct_55 | ecosystem: Environmental > Aquatic > Marine > Oceanic | place: South Georgia Island...
ATTTCGACTCTGCCTATTACCTCGAGCGGCATGATGACGTCAGGGTGGCCAAACTCAACCCGCTGTATCACTATCTCGCCCATGGACGATTGGAGGGGCGCTTGCCCATCCGATCCGCACGGGAAATGGTGAACTCTGTTTTCCCGGAAGCCGCCCCGGTGCGTTCCTTTCTGACCCCTCAGTTAGATCAACCGAGAGTGTCATTGTTATGGGATTCAGTGAGCCCAGAAAACAACTTCGACCATTTGTTGGGGACCGCGGTGTCGATTGCGAAGGACAAAGGAGCTACCTTGCGCATCTTGCACCGAGGAGGCAAGCCCTCCCCCACGGTCATCAATAATGCCCTTCTGGGGTTGGGAAATGAGCTGCTCTGGGGCTTAGAAATCACCGAGGTCCCCCTCGCAGAGGCGTACTCTGACATTCCCTTCTATGCCGCAGAAACCACGCTTGCAACGTCGTGGTCGAGCGCACGAGCCGCAAGGTTTGCCGCGGAAGAGGCAAATTCTTGGATCCTTACCCCCACAGCCCCGGGCCCTGAGGGCCACAACACTGTTGCTGTGATTGCAAACACTCCTCCCACGCAACACCGCTTGGCGTTGGAATCCGCACCCTGGCCCTCAACAATGCTGGGAGATATCCCGGCGAAAAGGGCTTCTGGCGACGAGAAGCGGAGTGTGTGGCGACTGGGAATTCTGGCAGACCCCAAAGATTCGCCCGTCGCTTTCAGTCTTGCCCTGGAGGCTGTGTCGTCCTGGCTGAGGGGCGCCACGGGTGACATTCAAATTTTTCCTCTCGGTGTAGAGCTGGAACCTTTTGCTTTTTTGGAGGAAATTCAACCGCACAGAACCTACAACGGGGCACCTCTTAACGCCGTACTCGCCATGACCAAGGCTGACCTCAAAGTCCTAGATTTCACACTTTTGGGAGAACCGTGCGTGCTTCAGGTTGTTCCAGATGCTATTGCCCCACCCGCTGAGAACGCTCCGGTCTCACCGCGAATTCGATTGGTCAACGCTCACGTCGGGACAGTTGCGGAGGAGTTGGCCACGCTTCACAGGGCATTTCTCGAGGAGGGGCTGCGCCAATGACGGCCTGGTCGATTCCTTGGGACCTCACTCTCCGAGAACGCCTTGCCCTGTTGAAGGAGGGAACTCATCGGGTTGCCTACTTTGCCCCCGCGCCAGATTCGGGAAGTTTTCGCTACCGGTGTTACAACATGGCTCAAGCACTCAACCACGGTTCGACCGCCGCGAGTGCTTCCTACTTCTACCTCACTGACCTAAAGCACCTGGACAATCTCGCCGATTTCGCAGATTCGTTGGTCATTTTTCGATCCCCCTACGACACCGACGTGGATCGAGTGATTACTCGGTTCCGGCGGGCTGGGAAGAAAGTTTTCTTCGATGTCGATGACCTTATATTTGACTCTCGTTTTGCCCCACTCGTCACCTCAAATCTGAACTACGAACTTTTTGGCAAAGAAATTGCTGCATGGTTTAGCTTTATTTCAAACGTAGGGTCAGCCCTTTCCCTCTGCGACCACGTCATCACCACAAACTCGTACATAGCTGAGCGGGTGAAGGAATTTGCCGGCCTTCCCGTCTCTGTGGTTCCCAACTTCATCAACCAGGAACAGCGCACCGTTTCAGACAAGCTTTTTGAAGCACGAAATCCTAAGACAGGGCCGGGCTTATACCTCGGCTATTTCAGTGGGAGCCATTCTCATGCGAAAGACTTTGCCGTTGCCGAAAAAGGGATTGTTGATTTTCTGCAAGAGTCTCCTTCTTCCACGCTCACCCTGTTGGGGCACTTCGATCTCACGGACGGGCTTGAGAAGGTCAGAAATCAAATTGTGCGGAAACCGTTTATGAACTTTATCGGGTTGCAGTCAGCAATCGCCGATGTCGATGTGAGCTTATCGCCTTTGCAATCCAGCCCCTTTACCTTTTCAAAGTCCGAGTTAAAATTCTTCGAAGCCGCACTTGTTGGCACCGTCACCGTCGCCACCCCCACCCCTGTTTTTGCTCAAGCTATCAACCATGAAGTCTCCGGCTACTTATCTGGCGCAAGCCAATGGAGCGAACAACTCCACACCATTGCGGCGCTCACCTCAGCAGAGCGCGACTCAATCACGCGGGAGGCCAGAACTTCTGCCCTTCAGAATTACACGGGCGAAGCTCTAGCAACAACAATTGAAGCCCTGTTCGTCGACGGGAAGTAAACTACCCACTAAATTCTTAGTCCCCTCACCTCCAACCGAAGAAAAATCGAGCCTATGTCCACGAAGCACTCTCGGCGCCCAGCGCCCCCGCAGCACCCTTCTTGGTGGCAGCGAGGCCTGCAAACCGTGGGAGTTATCGTCATTGCTCTCGTTGCTTTTGGATCCTGGGGTTATTCGTCAGCCGTAGGAGGCGCCCCCGATGACGATTACCATCTGACGAGTATTTGGTGTTCAAGTTATTCTGGGGATACATGTGAGGTGGACCCCGGAGGCGAAGGTGTCTATATCCCCGAAGCCCTTCGCGAAGCAATATATTGCTACTACCACAACCCAAACCAGAGCGCCGGGTGCCAACCGTTCCTTGATGGGACGGACCCCCGCCCCGACGTTCCTTTCGCGCATAACAACCCCAGTCGAAACCTCTACCCCGACGGTTATTACCACTTCCACAATGTGTTCCAAACGGAAAACATCCAAGCAACGGCGCTGAGGGTCAGGTTTATCAACCTGGGAATTTTCCTGGTAGCAGGAGTCGGTTTGTTTTTTGCCCTGCCCCTCCGGCTTCGCACCACATGGGTGTGGATGTGGGTGATGGGTCTGGTCCCGATGGGGATGTTTATCATCCCCTCCAGTAACCCAAGTTCCTGGGCTATCACTGCCGTCGCTGGAGGGTGGATTGCCCTCCAGGGCTATCTTGAAACAACACGCTGGCGCTCGTGGACCCTCGGTATTATCTTCCTCGGCATGGTGGGGCTTGCGGTAAGTGCCCGGGTCGACTCAGTACTCTACTTGGCTTTTGCTGGGCTTCTCGCAGCATGGCTGACTCCCACCTATGGTCGAGAGCTCTTGAAAAAAACCTGGATTGGTCTCGTAGGAATCGCCATTGCTGTCGTGGCGCTCATCATTAATCCGGCAAACCTCGCCCGAGTGACAGAAGGAATCGGGCAAAGATCGGAGTTTATCGAAACTCCTCTGCCCTGGGTGCGCGCCGGGGAAGTCGTGGATCCCAACGCCTTTGACTGGGCGCTTTTGTGGAACAACCTCTGGAATATTCCCGGACTGTGGTTGGGGATATTCGGGGGTTTCCCCTGGGGTTCACTGGGGTGGCTTGACACGTCCCTCCCTCAAATTGTTTTGGTCGGGACGCTACTGGTGGTTATCGGGGTTGCCTTCATCGCCCTCAAGGCTGCAGGCCCCAAAAAGATTGTGGCGCTACTGGCCACTCTTGGTGCGCTGTGGCTTATGCCACTCTATATTTTGCAACTGGGTGGTTTTCAAGTGGGTGAAGCTTTCCAATCGAGGTATCTCGTTCCACTGATGATGGTGCTGCTCGGAGTGCTGGTGGGTACCCCGACCGGTGTGCCTTTAATTACCGATCGGACCAGACTGTGGCTCGTCCTTGGTGGGCTCAGCCTCGCTAACGCCATTGCGCTGCACACCAATATTCGCCGCTACACCACGGGCGTCATGGTACAAGGCTTCAACCTCGACTCACCCCGAGAGTGGTGGTGGCCCTTCTTCCCCAGCTTTGTAGGCCCCACCCTGTTGTGGGCGATCGGAAGTGTCGCCTTTGCCGCACTGGTGTGGGTTTTGCTCTTCAAGATCGCACCCTCAGTGGTGCGGGCCCTGGAGCTCAGAGAACAGGCGACGAAAAAGCCGGAGATCGCTTCCCTCTAGGCGACACTCGCCTGATATTGATTCACAACCTCATCAGCATTACCCGTCACCATGTGGGTGCCTTGATTAATCCAGGTTGCCGTGTCACAAATGTCTTTCACCACCTGCATGGTGTGAGTCACCAAGATGATGGTCTTACCCTGGTTTTTGAACTCTAAGAACTTTTGGAAACTTTTCTTCTGGAACTCTTCGTCACCCACCGATAATACTTCGTCCACCACCAAAATGTCCGGGTCGACATGAATTGCAATCGCGAAGCCTAAGCGCACATACATTCCGGAACTGTAGTTTTTGACCGGCTGATCGAGAAACTTTTCTATTCCTGAAAAATCAACAATAGAGTCGAAACTGTTGTCAATCTCTTTTTTTGACATGCCAAGAATCGAGCCGTTCAAGTAAATATTCTCCCTCCCCGAAAGCTCAAGATGGAACCCTGAACCCACCTCCAAAAGCGACGCCATGCGGCCTCGATATTCGATGGTGCCGCTGTTGGGCCAATAAATCTTCGCCAAACATTTGAGGAGAGTCGACTTTCCAGACCCGTTTGAGCCCACCAGGGCATGAGTTGCTCCTTCTTGAACATCAAAACTCACATTTTTGAGTGCCCAAAAGTCTTCGTGCTGGGAAGTCTTGCCCCGCAATATAGCTGACTTTAGGGACTGGTTTCGCTCGTGGTAGAGACGAAACTTCTTACTGACATCGTCAACCCGCACTGCCCACTGAGTCATAACAGCTCCGCCAATTGCTTCTCCTTGGTGGCATACATCCACATTCCTGCCCCGAAGGTGACGACCGTCCAACAGAGCGCAATCAGCATCGTGGAAAGGTCTGGCATTCGGTTGTCATAGAGAAAGTTTCGAAATATTTCGATAAATCCTTGAACAGGATTTATCGAATACACATCGAGCAAAGTTATGGGGGTTCCTACGAGCCCGCCAAGTTGATCAGATTGGGTGACCACAAGGTCTATGGGGTACAAAATTGGCGTCAGATAGAACCAGAACTGCAAGACGATGGTGAGCAAATAGGCGAGGTCGCGGAAATAAACATTGATGATGGAAAAAACCATCGCAAGCCCCACGGAAAAAAGCGCGAAAATCACCATGAACACAATGACCAGGGGCACCCAGGGCAAGACAAAGGCGCCCAGCAGGCTCAAGGCAAGGGCAAGCACCCCCATCTCAAGAATCCACGTGAACAGGGTTGCGTTGGTGAGAGAGAGTGGCAAAACAATGCGGGGGAAATACACCTTCTGAATGAGTCCAGCATTAGACACGAGGGAATCTGTCCCCAAGGCCAGCACACGGTTGAAGAACAGCCACGGCAGTAGCCCACACACCAGCCACAACGCGTAATTGTTCAGCCCGCTGGGGTCCCCCATCTGGGCAGGAAGCCGGAAGATGAACGAAAAAATAAAGGTATAAATCACGATCGCAGCAATCGGATTTGCCAGGGACCATAATTGGCCCAGAGCTGTCCGGCGATACTTCCCACGAACTTCGCGGTTCGTGAGGTTCTGCAGAAGCTCTCGAGAGCCCCAGATTTCACCCAGGTAACTCATCGAGCGAGAAGGCGATCGAGATAGGTTCCGTAACCACTCTTGCGCAGGGGCTCCGCGAGTGCGACCAGTTGAGTGTCATCAATCCACCCCGCGCGCCAGGCAATTTCTTCGACACAACCGATCTTGAGGCCCTGGCGATCTTCGATAACCCGGACATACTCGGAAGCTTGCATCATCGACTCAAAGGTCCCTGTGTCTAACCACGCCACCCCCCGGTCCAAAATTTGGACCTTGAGGTCACCGCGTTGCAAGAAATGGTCATTGATCGCGGTGATTTCCAACTCACCTCGTGCACTGGGGGTAATGGTGTGGGCTGCGGCGACGACGGAGGAGTCATAAAAATAGAGCCCTGGAACAGCAAAATTGCTTTTGGGTTTAGTGGGCTTTTCTTCAATGGACAGAGCTTTCATGTCGCCATCAAATTCCACCACGCCATACGCCTCGGGGTGAGACACCTGAGTGGCAAAAATGAGTCCGCCCTGAATATCCGTATTCGCGCGAAGCGACTGGCCTAAACCTGCGCCGTGGAAAATGTTGTCACCCAGGACGAGAGCAACCGAATCATCTCCGATGAAGTCTTCACCAATCAAAAAAGCCTGGGCAAGGCCTTCTGGTTTTTCCTGGATCTCATAGGAGATGGACATCCCCAGATGCTTTCCATCGCCAAACAGGTCCTGAAACTGCGACTGATGTTCAGGGGTTGAGATGATCAACACGTCTCGAATATCCGCCATCATCAGGGTCGACAGTGGGTAGTAGACCATCGGCTTGTCATAGATGGGCATCAACTGCTTAGAGATGCCCTTGGTGATAGGCCACAATCTGGTCCCTGAACCACCGGCGAGAATGATGCCTTTCATGCCTCTAACCCTGCCACGTCGGAAGCAGCCCGGTAGCCCGTGCCGCTAAAAACCCTGGTGCTGAGGTGTCTTTTTCTGAGAGTAATGATTCGCTTGCAGCGAGAAAAAACTCTAATCCGAGATCAGCGTCCAGGGGATTGATGGCGTGTTCTGCGTGTGGTTTGTAGTGGTCAGTGACCAAATACGTGACCGTGGTGTTGTCTTCCAAGGCGAGAAATGCGTGACCCAGACCCACATCAAGGACGATGGCGTTTCTCTCGGTTGCGGAAATAATTGCTCGATCCCACGCCCCGAAGGTGGGCGAGCCCACACGGATATCCACGACAAAGTCCTCAATAGAACCTGAGCTACACATCACATACTTCGCCTGGCCTGGTGGGACATCGGCAAAATGAATCCCCCGCAGTGTGCCTTTAGCTGACACCGAAAGGTTTGCTTGGGCTACAGAAAAATCTAGCCCCGTCGCCTCCTTCAGAAGGTCCGCGCGAAACCACTCAACAAATTCACCGCGATCATCGCCGTGAATTTTTGGTGTCACCACAAACGAACCAGGGATTGCTAGAGGCCGAATATCCACTCGCAAAGCCTACCAATCGGCTAAGCGCAGGTCTTTGCGCTTTAGAGGACTTTCTCGTAGGGATAGGACAGTGTTTGAACACCTCTCCAAAGCTTGATTGCTTTGAGCCACTCCAAAAGGTACCCCCACACTCGCCTGAGCATCGTGTTTTCGCGAGTGATAGTCGTGGTCCCCGCATCTTTGACCGCCGTAGTTCCCACCCGGGCGAGAACGATATCGGGCAGGTGCACCTCGTTAGACCGTCGAAGAGCGCGTTTGCGAAACAGAAAGTCTTTGCCATACACACCGGCATAATCCTCGTCATGCCCCCCAATATCCCAATAGAGCTGCTTCGTCATCAGATAGCTGTTGGGATGCGACTCACGAGCTTCACCCCCGTAAAACTTGATTCTTCCCAGGGTGTAAAAGGATTGTTCTGACCTCTCCCCTTCAAGAATTGCGACGAGGCTTGAGGCCGGAACCACATGGTCAATGTCGGTCAAGAGAAGCCATGGCGCCCGGGCTTCGTGTGCTCCAATGTTGCGCGCTGCATCCTGATTCCAGCGAATGTCCTTATTAACGCGAAAAATCGAGAGGGCTGGCAGACCGCTGGGCCTTGGAACATCGACGGCGGGCAATTGGGGTGAGCCATCATCCACCACGATTACTTCAAGCTCAGCCCTAATTTCGGCAGGGTAGGAAGCAATTTCTCGCCACTGAAGCTCGAGCATGTTCGGATTTTCATAATAGGCAAAAACCACGGTGAGCCTTGGGGTCGCGGACCCTTCAGGGCTGCTTTCTCGTTCTCGGCTCACTCAACCAATCTACTAGCGGGATAGTTACGACACAGGCTAAAGCCCGTCAAAGTAGACTTTGAGAGCGTTAAGCGCAACAGACACTACGAGGAGTTGGTCGTGAAGCTATTTGTCACCGGGGGAGCAGGATTTATTGGCTCCAACTTCACCCGCATGGTGCTGAATAACGCTCTCCCCGGTTTAGAAAATGCGGAGGTAACGGTCTTTGACGCCCTGACCTATTCCGGCACTCTCTCTAATCTCGAATCAGTAGCAGGGTCGGAGCGCTTTAGCTTTGTTGAAGGCGACATTAGGGACACCGCTGCGGTTTCAGCAGCGCTGCCTGGCCACGACGCGATTGTTCATTTCGCCGCGGAGAGCCACGTGGATCGATCGGTCACCGACTCTCGCATTTTTGTTGACACCAATGTTTTGGGTACGCAAACTTTGCTGGATGCTGCGCTGAAGCTTGACATCCCCCGTTTTGTTCATGTCTCAACCGATGAGGTGTACGGAAGCATCGATGAGGGCTCGTGGGATGAAGAGGAGCCGTTGCTCCCCAATTCGCCGTACGCGGCGAGCAAGGCAGCGAGCGACCTTCTGGTCCGTAGCTACTTCGTGACCCACGATCTCAACGCCTCCATCACTCGTTGCAGCAACAACTATGGAACCCACCACTTCCCCGAAAAAGTTATTCCCCTCTTCATCACCAACCTTCTTGATGGAATTCCTGTTCCCCTATACGGGGATGGCAAGAACATCCGCGATTGGCTTCACGTTGATGACCACTGTCGAGGTGTTGCGCTCGTTCTACAGGGCGGCAATCCCGGCGAGATATATAACATCGGTGGTGGCACAGAGCTCTCCAACACTGAGCTAACCGGTCTGCTTCTCGACGCCGTTGGACGCGATGAATCTTTCATTACGAAGGTCGCTGATCGATTGGGTCATGACCGTCGCTACAGCGTCGACATTGGAAAGATCTCCCGAGAACTTGGATACGCCCCTCAGGTTGACTTCACAGCGGGCCTGGCCGCGGTTGTCCAGTGGTATCGAGACAACCGGGTGTGGTGGGAGCCGTTGAAAGAGCGCTCCTCCCTGTGAGTCGGATACTCGTTGTTGGGGCTGGCGGAATGCTGGGCCGCGATCTCGTTTCTGGACTGGGCGGACATGAGGTCACAGGGCTCACCCGCGCAGAATTAGACATCACCGATCAAGCGGCAACGATGGCAGCCCTCGAGGGCTTCGACGTAGTCGTCAATGCTGCCGCTTTCACGGCCGTCGATGATGCCCAACAAAACGAGGATTTGGCTTTTGCCATCAACGCTGATGGGGCAAGAAATTTAGCCAAGGCCTCCCGAAAAGCTGGGGCACTTCTCGTCCAGGTTTCCACGGACTATGTCTTTGATGGCGAATCAACCACTCCCTACCCGGAGGACGCAGCGCCCAACCCGCGTTCGGTCTATGGGGCTTCTAAATGGGCCGGGGAGCGGGCTGTTCTTGAGGAACATCCAGAAGGTTCCCTCATTGTTCGAACCTCATGGCTCTATGGCACACACGGCAACAGCTTCCCTCGAACAATTCTGCGCGCAGGCCTTCATAGGGAAACCCTGGATGTAGTAAACGACCAGGTTGGCCAACCGACGTGGACCAAGGATGTGGCAAGAATGATTCTCGCCCTCATCGATGGGAGAGTGCGAACGGGCATCTTCCATGCGACAAATTCAGGTCACACCACCTGGCACGGGTTTGCCACCAAACTTTTTGATTTATCAGGCTGGGATCCGGGTCGCGTTCATCCTGCCGCCACGAAGGATTTCCCCAGACCAGCGCCTCGCCCTCCCTGGTCTGTCCTTGGTCACACGAATTGGTCTGAACATAGCCTTCCGCTCCCGCGATTGTGGGACCAGGCCCTCGAAGAAGCATGGTCGGCCGGGCTCTCAGCATTTTCTCTACCTGGAGAGAAAAGCCTATGACGTCCTCCGTCGGGCTCGTCGTTGTGGGATATGAATCAGAAAGTGAGTGGGAAGGATTCTTTGACAGTGTCCAAGAATCTACAATTTCGCCAGATCAGATTGTTGTGGTCGACAACTCCCCCCAACTTTCTGTCCCACAGAAAATCTCAGGGGCTCTGTCAGTCCAGGTTATCCACCGGCCCTCAAATCCCGGCTACGGGGCCGCAGCAAATGCTGGCGTGATAGCCCTTGCTCCCGGGATTGAATGGGTAGTGGTGTGTAATCCAGATACCCGGTTCCAGAAAGACACTCTGGACCTGCTCTTGGCCGAGCGGGATGCTTTCACCCACGCTGGTATTCTCGGTCCTTCCATCGTGAACCCGTTCAACGTGGTGTACCCCTCGGCCAGAGCAATTCCTGGAATCAGAATTGGAATTGGGCACGCGCTTTTTGCTCGGTTGTGGCCGACAAACCCGTGGACCACGGCATACCTTGGGACATACACCGATCTGAATCCGCGCTCTGTGGGGTGGGTCTCTGGCGCTTTCTTGCTTATCAACCGCGAAGTCTTCAGTTCGGTGGACGGTTTCGATGAAGGCTTCTTCATGTTCTTCGAAGATGTTGACCTTGGGATGCGAATCAAACAAGCGGGGTATCGCAATGTCTATGTCCCTCGAGCCCGCGTGACCCATTCAGGTGCGGCATCGACCACGGCCCATCACAAAGAGATGCTCCTGGCCCACCACCGAAGCGCTGAGCGCTTTCTTTCCAAACTTTACCCTTACCCAGCGCAAGCTCCTCTGCGTTTTGCCCTCCGCGTGGGCTTGCGGATTCGAGCATGGCTCCAGACCAGCAAGCTTCGGTAGCAGGATTTAGGGTTGGGGCAGAACCTTTGCCAATGATGCCTGTGTCTGCGATTCCATCAATCCTTTGAGGAAGGTCGCAACGGAGGTATTTGTGAGAGCCAGAATTCTCAGAGCGAGAATACCGGCATTTTTTGCCTGCCCAATTCCCACCGTTGCCACGGGAATTCCTGGGGGCATTTGGACAATGGATAACAAGGAATCCATGCCATCGAGTGTGGCCAGCGGAACCGGAACACCAATCACGGGCAAAGGAGTAAGAGAAGCGACCATCCCGGGCAGGTGCGCTGCTCCACCGGCTCCGGCGATAATGACGCTGAAACCGCGATGCGCTGCGGTCTTCGCAAAGTCGACCATTTTCTCTGGGGTTCGGTGGGCCGAAACCACCTCCGAAACGACTTCAACGCCTGCCTCGGCTAGCACGTCCACCGCTTTTTTCATCACGGGCCAGTCCGAATCTGATCCCATAATGACTGCCACGCGTGCGCTACTCATGAGCACACTCTACCCGGGCCTATTCATGAGAGACCGGGCCTCTTCAGCTCGAGCAAGTGTTCGATCGAAATCAGAACCGGTCACGACGATGTGGCCGACTTTGCGCCCAGCACGTGCTGGCTTTCCGTAATCGTGAATCTTTGCCTCCGGAACCACCCGCCACGCTGCGACCTTGGCGGCGGCTTCAATGCCACCCAAGATGTTCACCATCACCCCCACGGGCGAGGTAAACGAGGGGGAACCAAGAGGTATGTCTGCCACGGCACGAAGGTGTTGCTCAAACTGGCTTGTGGTTGAGAGTTCTGTGAAGACATGTCCAGAGTTGTGGGGACGCATAGCTAACTCGTTTACCACCACAGAACCATCGGGTAGCTCGAACACCTCCACCGCAAGGACTCCAACAATCCCCAATTCATCAGAGATAAGCCGACTAAGTGCGTCTGCCTGCTGGATGAAGGCGTTGGACATGCCGGGGGCTGGTGCGATGACTTCCGAGCACACACCATTGACTTGGCGCGTCTGTACCGGCAACCACGGGACCCATTCGCCCCCATGACGCCTGGCGCTGACCAAGGCAAGTTCTCGAACAAAAGGTACTTTTTCCTCCAGAAGAACGGGGCCTTGGGCAATCCAGTCCTCGATCTCCTGGAGGGAATCGATGACCCGAACGCCTTTACCGTCGTAACCACCGATCGGCTTCTTCGCCACACAGGGAAATCCACCCACCTCCTCAACCACTTCCGCAAAGGACACCGAAGGTTCGATTACACCCCAGCGCGGTTGTGGAACTTCAAGGGCTGATAGGGATTTTCGCATCACAATTTTGTCGTGGGTGAGGGTCAACGCTTCCGGGGAAGGAGCAATCACCACGCCCGACGCTCTCACTTGTTCTAACACCTCTGTGGGAACGTGCTCATGATCAAAAGTGAGAACGTCAACCCGCGCGGCAAAGGTGCTCACCTGTGCCGCGTCACGATAATCCCCCACCCAGGTGGCGGCAAGACTGGCGGGCGAATCTTCAGCTTCGGCAAATACCTGCACATCAAGCCCGAGGTTAATAGCTGCGGGAATCATCATTCGGGCGAGTTGGCCGCCTCCGATGACTCCTACTTTCTTCACCTCTAAACCTTATTGGTTGAGGTGCTCGACATCGGCGGCGGAAATTACACGAGTCTTCCCTGTCTGATCACGAACCAGTAGCGCACCCGTTGGATCAAGGCCCGTTGCTACCCCTCTCCAGCGCAGCCCGCCCGACTCAACCACTTCCACTCCGCTCCCCAGCGTCAGCATGGCGTCCCCAACGAGCTGCTGCGTCATTGTGGGGTCATCGGACAGGAAGCTTTTGAGGAACGTCACAAAGCTCGACACGAACACATCGGGAGTTGCCGCTGCCACGTCACAGTGTTGATTGAGGGCCGTAGCGTGAGGCGTCGGTGGCTCGGATTCAAATCCGATGTTTATCCCCACCCCCACCACAACATCATGGGTCGGTAACACTTCACACAGGATCCCGGCAATTTTGCGACGAGACACCAACACATCATTGGGCCATTTCAGTCCGGCTTCGGCGATACCCAGCTCGTGAAGCGCAGAAACGACGGACAACCCAGCAATGAGGGGAATCCAGGATGTGGCGTCAGGCCCGAGCGCGTTCTGTGGAACCAAGACGGATAACGCCACAGACTCACCGGGCTTGGACACCCACGCCCGGTCCCGCCTGCCGCGCCCCGCAGTTTGATGGTGGGTCAGAACAAGTGAAAAAGGGGGCGGAATTGTTCCCGGGGAGAAAACTTTGTTTGTCGAGTCAACAGACTCCAGATCTAACAGGTACGGCACAGTGGCCGCCGTGCGTGGGTAGGGGTAGGCCTTAGTTGTCAAAGGACATCAATTTCACGTATTCCTCAATCATGGGAACCCGTTTTCTGACTTCCTTGAACGTGCCGCTATCGAGAATTCGACCATCCTCCATCACGTGGACTTGGTCGGCATGCTGAATCGTCGATAACCGATGGGCAATCACAATGACCGTCGTGTCTCCGCCCAGGCTCCGAATTGCCCCGGCGATACTCGCCTCGGTTGCCGCATCGAGGGCACTAGTCGCTTCATCCAAGACAATCAAGTTGGGCTTGGTGTACAGGGCCCGCGCCAAGCCAAGCCTCTGAATCTGGCCACCACTCAGCGCATCAGAATGTGACCCCAAGTTTGCGTGAATGGTGTCCGGGATGCCCCGGACATGATCCGCTAGCTGGGCTCCCTCAAGAGCAGCCCAGATTGCTTCTTCGTCTCGCTCAGTCTCCGACAAACCAAGCGCAACATTGTCGGCAATCGAACCGGTCACAAGGCCGGGCTTTTGCGGGACGTAGGACATGAGGCCCGGGTGTTCTTCCCGCAAGGCTTCAGGTTCCACGCCATCAACGGAGACGTTTCCACTATCGGGCTTATAGAGCCCCAAAATGATGTCGACAAGAGTGGTTTTCCCGGCACCCGAAGGCCCCACAATGGCAATGTAGCTCCCGGCAGGCGCTGAGAAGGAGACCTGGTCTATGGTTTGGGTCGCAGCCCCCAAATGCTGGAAGCTCACATTGTCGAGCACAACTCCGAGCCCCTGCCTCGAGTCACGAACCCCCGGGGCACTTTTCAACTGTGTCGGCGCATAAATACTGGCGTCTAAGAGTTCCGGTGTATCTCGCAGTTGCACCAACACTTCCTGAGCCGTGGTCACCCACTTCTGCATAACCCTTAGCTCATTCCAAACTTGTTGAAGCGGCAAAATCGCGCCCATCATTCTGAAAGATCCCGCGAGGAAAATACCTAAGGCCAGCAATCCCTCGCCCAAGGAGCCCCTGCTCAGTTGCCACACCACAAAGCCGAGTGCTCCCACAATCAAGCCAGCTTCGGCGATGTAACGGGGAAGACTCTTCAAGATTTGAAGCGTTACGCCGGTGCGAGCACTCAACTTCTTTGCCTCGAGAAACCTGGATAAGAAAAAGTCTTGTTTTGACAAGACGGCGATTTCTCTGAAGCCATCAACCATTTCCAAAATTGACGACCCTGTTTGAACGGATCCGGCTTGAATGTTTCTTCCCGAAGACAGGTATTTCTTGGCGGTTGTCGCTTGCAACACAAACACAAGGACGCCAAAGTACAGGGCGATAATCAACGCGGCAATCGGGTCGACGGCAATGAACACGATAAATATCGAGAGAAAGAGCGTGCCTTCAATGACAAGCGTTGTCATGGCCCCCAACACACCGGAGAACGTTGCGTTAGTCGAATGACCCACGAGAAAGTCAATTTCTGCACGAGAGTATTTGCGCAAGCGTTGCAGTGACCCGCTAAACAAGTATCGAGCGACTTTGGCGGAGTTTTTGATTTCCACCTGGGCCAGAAACACAGCGGTCCACCGGGCAAAAAGAATTCCGAGCCCACCCTTGAGAATAAAAAGTCCTGCTATCAAGGCGACCAAAGTAATGACGTTCCCAGCGGTGGGTTGGGGAAGTGTGAATCCGAAGATCTTAAAACTCTGACCTGATAAGCCCGTAGCCGTAATCGCACCCAGCATACCCATCAATCCCACCGCGATGATGTCCAGGCCATTAAGCGCCACGCGCAATCCCGCCCGAATCGCAAAAAAGAGTTTTTCCGACTTGGTGAGTAACGACCAGGAAACCCCAGCGACCTTCAAAAGGCTTCGAAAACTTGCTTCCTTCATAACTGTTGTTAGCTCCAGCGCGACGGTCTAGGCGACCTGCGGGCTATCAATCCAGGTTGTTGTCTGATTCTCGACAACGTGGGAATCAGCTTCCACCATGATCTTTGCGAGCTCCGGCGGCAGCACTCTAGGCTTCCAGCCCGTGACACCCGTCACTCTGGAGTGGTCACCTACTAATGAATCAACCTCAGCTGGGCGGAGGTATCGAGGGTCGGGTTCTACGTATTTTTCCCAGTCCAGGCCGACATGACCGAACACAAACCCAAGGAAATCTTTGACGGAATATTCGGTGCCAGTGGCCAAGACAAAATCGTCTGGCTCGTCCGCTTGAAGCATCCGCCACATGCCCTCTACATACTCGGGCGCATAGCCCCAGTCTCGGACTGCGTCGAGGTTACCCATAAAGAGTTTGTCCTGAAGGCCCGCTTTGATCCGAGCGGCCGCTAACGTGATTTTCCTGGTCACAAAAGTCTCCCCCCGGCGGGGAGACTCGTGGTTGAACAGGATGCCGTTGGTTGCGAACATGTCGTAGCTTTCGCGATAGTTCTTCGTAATCCAGTAGGAATAGACCTTGGCAACGCCATAGGGGGACCTGGGGTAAAACGGAGTTTCCTCGTTTTGTGGTGGCGGCGAAGCGCCAAACATCTCAGAACTGGACGCTTGATAAAAGCGAGCGTTCGAGCCCGAAACTCTAATCGCCTCCAGCAGGCGAATGGATCCCAAACCGGTGGTGCTACCTGTGAGCTCAGGCTCATCGAAGCTGACGCGAACATGCGACTGAGCACCAAGGTTATAGACCTCATCCGGGGCCACCAATTCGACAAGCGCCATCATGCGTGAGCTGTCACTGAGATCGCCGTAATGAAGGAAGAGTTTCGAATCCATTAAAGATTCATCGGTGATGAGGTGGTTTATCCGCTGAGTGTTGGGGCTTGAGGAGCGCCGAACGATACCGTGGACTTCATAACCTTTTGAGAGCAGAAGCTCGGCGAGATAGCTGCCATCTTGACCGGTGATTCCGGTAATGAGGGCCTTCTTCACGATTCGCTTTCCTACTTTCATTACGGTCTGTGACTGAGATGACCCAATCTATCGGGAAATCCTTGGCCCTCCGGGCTATGACCCCAGGCGTTGCCTCAAGAGCAAAGCGAGATACCTGACCACCCTTGCTGTGGCATCGAGGGGGTGCCGCAGAGGGTAGGCCCACATTTCCCGTGCGTCACCCGCAGACTCCACCCGATCAAGCTCAGGGTTTGCTGTGATTTCGTCTGGATGACAGAGCGGAAAATTCAGCGTTTCAAGTTCCTGATGAGCCACCCAACTTTCGAAACGGGTGTGAGTAGAGCTTGGACCCAAACCGATGTTGGTTACCAGGTTCCGTGCGGGCACAGGGTTGAGATACCCCTGGGCAACACAGTGAACAACGAAAGGGAGCGCCCAGGAATCGAGGCTCTTTTCTCCCGCCAGCATCTTCTTCATCGCTCCGGCCCGAGCCCCAGAGGGAAATTTTGCCACGATTGTGCTTTGTTTTTCTGGGCTCCAGTGCCTATCGAGGTCGTCGCTGTCGGAAAACTTTCGCCAGGTTCGACCCCACGTCGCCCAACCCCAAATACGGACATCCGTGGAAAAGTCGTAGGAGTAGCTACTCACAGTTGACCCTCGGAGCCTCGAAGACCCACTCACCATCCCCACGGCTTCTTCTCCGCGATAGCGTTGAAGCAACTCGGTTGCGTAGGTGAAAAAATCTATCGACGGAAGACAATCATCTTCAATGATGATTGCTTCCTCCACATGCTTGAACACCTCGTCTAAGCCACTAGAAACACGCTTCTTCAGACCCAGATTCGTTGGGGCAAAGACCTCGTGAACCTCGCAATCCCAGTCAACTCCCGCGGCAACAGCCCGCGTCTTGGTGACCAAATCGGCGTCGCCGTCGTCGTTCGGTTTGGGCCCATCCATCACAAGAAATAGGTGTTGAGGCTTAGCCTCACGAATTTTCTGGAATACCTGGGCGGTCATTTCTGGTCGATGATAGCCAAGGAGGACAACCGGAGCACATGGTGAAATCCCCACTGGTACTCCTTAGCCAAACGTTTCCAACTAGCGTAGTGCTGTGCCCCGAACGATTCTTCACGTGAACTTTTCCCGCTCTGGCGGTGCCGGTGCCGTGGCAAAAATCCTCCAACACGAGCAAACGGCTCAGGGACACCACGCAGATTTCCACCACGTCATCGACAGGGACCTGCGAGCCCAGCCTTTTTCCTCCCCTCGGCATACTGTCGCAGCCGGGATTGACGACGCGATCATTAAGAGCTCTCACTTTGACGCCCCCATCAGCCTCCTCCGGGACCGTGTTGCCGGCCCTCAGCTTCCTCAACTCTCCGCCCTCGATGTTGTGCACCTGCATGGAATCAACGGCGTGTTCCCCCGCGACGTTGTTGAACTCCTTCCTCAAACAAACAAAGTGGTGTGGACCCTGCACGATATGAATCCCTTTACGGGGGCCTGTCACTATTCTTTGGGATGCAATCGATTCACCGAGGGATGCAACGGGTGCCCTGCGGTCAAACCAGTCTTTGAGAAGCTGGTGGCAGAACACTGGAGGCGAAAAAGCGACTTTGTAGCCGCGATACCGAATTTGTCCATCGTCGCTCCCAGCACATGGCTGGCCGAGCTCGCTGGTGAAAGCCCCCTCTTGTCAGATCGAAATATTTCTGTCCAAACAAATCCAATTGACCCAGCATTTTTCACTCGCGGTCGCAAGAGAGAGAAAGCAACAGATCCACAAACCTTCCGCGTTGTTGTCGTTGCAAAAAACCTTGATGACCCCGTGAAGAATGTTGCCCAGACCGTTCGCACCTTCACCGAAGCCTTTGGAACATCTCTTCGCTTCCAGCTCCTTCTCGCGGGACGCGGAGGAGCGAGCTTTGTGTCGCCCAACATTGTCCTCGTTGGCGAGCAATCATCGAGCGAGCTTGCCGAGGTATTTTCTTCAGCAGATCTACTCGTCGTGTCCTCTCTTGCAGAAAATGCCCCACTGGTCATCGCTGAAGCGGCCTCGCAGGGCTGCCCATCCTTTGTTGCAAAAGTGGGGGGTATGCCAGAAATGGTAGATCTGCTGGGGGTCGGAGATGTGTTTTCCGCTGCGACCGAGCTCGTTGAGCTCCTTCGAGCCCACGCCGAAGCCGGCGAAGACCATCGAGAAAAGGCCCGTCTGTCGCTCAGGGCCGCAGCATCTCGGCTGTTCAGTCCTGAAGCAGTCGTCAAAGGATATGACAAGGTGTATTCGTGAAAGTTTTGGTCACCGGCGCCGCCGGATTCATTGGTTCTTCGGTTACGAAGGCACTCAGCAAGCAGGGACACCCTGTTGTAGCGGTGGATGCTCTGCTTGGTGGACTGTATCCAGCGGATGAAAAAAAGGCTCGCTTTGACATGCTGGCCGACCTTGATGGCGTCGACCCGCACCACCTCGATTTGCGCGACGATGACCTTTCTGTCCTTCCCCACGACATCACGCACGTTATCCATGAAGCAGCAATGCCGGGCCTAGGCCTGAGTTGGAATGACTTTGCTCTGTATGAAAGCTGCAACCTCGGCGCCACTGCCAGAGTGATTGAAGCGGCTCAACACTGGGACCTGGAGAAGTTTGTCCAGGTCTCAACTTCCTCTGTCTATGGAAAGCATGCCGCGGGGGATGAAACTCTTCCTCTTGCCCCAGCCTCCCCCTACGGCGTCACCAAGCTTGCTGCCGAGAACCTCGCCCTCGCGCACTGGCGCGATTCAGGTTTCCCCGCCACAGTGCTTCGATACTTTTCGGTTTACGGGCCAGGCCAGCGTCCGGATATGGCCTACCGGAGATTTATTGAGCAAGCGCTGAGGAACGAAACGATCAGTTTGTATGGATCAGGTGAGCAAACGCGATCAAACACGTACATTGATGACTGCGTCACCGCAACGATTTCCGCTCTGACACTGGGTGGGGAGGGTGAAATCTACAACATTTCGGGGAACGCTGAGCGCTCTATCAACGAAGCGCTAGAGATTATCGGCCGCCACGTGGGACAAGCTCTCGATATCGAACACCTCCCTGCAGCCCGGGGCGACCAGGTGAGAACAATGGGGGACACCAGCAAAGCTCAATCAGAGCTTGGTTTCATGCACACCGTTGACCTTGACGAGGGTTTAGCACGACAGGTTGCTTGGCAGCGCGGTCTGGAACACGGCTAACCAGGCCAGCTCTGATGACATCAACCCACCGTGTGGTCTGCGCGATCGATTCTCAGATGGCGTATGCACTGGGCGTGTTGCTGGGTTCGCTGAAGCGAGAAAGCTCGAAGGCATTCAGGGTGACAGTCGGATTCCTTGAAGGCAGTTTGCCCTCTAGGGACCGAGAGGCCGTGTCCTCTCTCGCGGCTGCGCTAAAGATCCCCCTTGCTTTCATGCCCCTTCCACAGAACCCGC
>Ga0114915_1000445_pt1 | contig 19114 bp, 38 predicted proteins | sample MalvirAntarct_55_FD_87288 | JGI IMG/M metagenome (GOLD analysis project Ga0114915, IMG submission 87288) | Marine viral communities from the Global Malaspina Expedition - Malaspina viral metaG Antarct_55 | ecosystem: Environmental > Aquatic > Marine > Oceanic | place: South Georgia Island...
GGCCGAGGAACAGGCGCATTTTATGGAGGCGCAACTGCAGCTACACTGACAGCTGCAAAATTGTCTCCAATGTTAGCTGGTGGGCCATTAAGTTGGTTAGGATATGGCCTCGCTGTTACAGGTATGGGTGTTGCTGGGGCGATGGGCGGTGGTTATGTGGCAGACAATGTGCTACTGAAGGAATGGAATATCTTACTGGTACAGACAACTCTCAAGAACTTCTAAATGGTCTTGGAGCAAATGCAAAAACAGCTAATGATTTAAAAGAAGCAATTGATTCGGGGCAATATGCACTGGATGAACAGAGGGCCGTTGCTAATAGTAATGTTATTATGGATTCTAGTACTAGAAACTTCATAAAACAAGAAGCGATGTTTCATGGTGCAACCGTACCCAAAAAAGATGTGATGCTCACGAACTCATTTCTGCACAAGGGTTCGGCATTTAACTTTTAGTTCTACTTAATCTTTATACTTTTCTTTTCTAGGAATAACTTTCGTTTTATCTGAATGCATCTGAGTAGATGCGTGTGAGGGTGTCTCTTTACGAGCTTTGACTTCTGGTTTCTTTTTGCCGAATGCAAGTTCCCATCCGTCAGCATAGGCTTTATCGTTTGCGTTCCTTCTTTCGGAACCTTTGCCACCATGCCATTGTTTCATTATCTTCTTTTTCTTATTGGGTTCTGTAGAGCTCTTTTAGCGTTTAACTTCTTCTGTCTCTTTAAATCTTGATTCTTTTGATTCTTAGTATCGTTTGGTTTCTCATAGTACTGTCGTTGTCTTACCTCTGGTACTATCTCTGCCTTATCACATGCACGTTTAAATCTCCGCAACAGACTATCAAACGATTCCGTTTGTCTCGTTTTAGGATTTAATTTTGGTGTTACATTTGGCATATTATATTTCTCTTAAAAAGTGTACAGTCGCCCCAACGCTTACAGCAACCCGCTCTGTACCGATTATCCCGCTTTTGCTGATAACCTTTCCCCTACTTCGATGCCCCCATATCCACGGCCGAAGTTTGTAGTTGCATTCAAAAAACACATAATATATTACAACTACACCCTACTAAGAAAATTAGCTATCAGCTAACTTCTTAAAGTAATCCATCGCATCATCTTCATCTCCTTCGGATGTAGATTCTACTGATGAGATTACAGGTTCTTCTGCTACTGTTTCAGTATTAACTCCAGACCATGGCACTTCTTCCATGTCGTCTGCAATTGATTCAGCAGTAGAATTTGCTACAGCACCTGCAAGACCAAGAACTCTATCGAGTTTCTCTTTAAGTTCTTCATAGGACTTAAACTTACTAGGTGATATAATCTCCGAAAGACTCTTTGTAGACATAGCGATGTTTTCTAATCTCGCCTCATCTTCAAATAGATTCGCTGATGCATCGAACTCAGATTTGTCATAGTTCCAGTAGCCGTCTACTTTTCTAATCTTAATCTTAAAGTTTGCACCTTCGCCTCTTAAGTCAAAAGGATTAATAGCAGACTCATCTTCAAATGCTGGAGAGATAGCCTCTTTCAACATTTCAAAAATCTTCTTACCATATCGGTACTGAAATACCTTCCCTTCATTATCAGGATTCTTGGGGTCTGAAACTACAAAGATGTTAGAAACATAGTGAAGCCTTCGCTTCTGTTTTCTAGCCATTTCTTTGTTGGCTTCAATTCCTGTGTTCCACAACGATGTGTTGTATTCACTTACAGGGTCTTTTTTACCAATGGTAGTCAAAGACTTTTCGATATACCAACCACCTGGACCTTGGAAACCATGGTCGAAGTAAGATACCCATGGCATCTCATCTCCTTGTGGAGTTGGTAAGAAACGAACTACTGCATAACCGTTACCACTCTTATCGAGTTCGGGTTTCCAGAAAGTATCGTCTCCGTAGGTTTTTTTATCACCTTGTGCTGGTGATGCAGACTCCATAGCCTGTCTGAGCTTATCTAACGATGTTGACATTGTATTCTCCTATTGTATTCATATCGCATTATATTTTAGACTCTAGGCCTTGACCTAGAATCCATTTATCTTCGACTTTAAATCGAGATAATAATTCATTATACACGATTAAGTCAAATCCTTCAATGGGGTTTTTAAAATAAACCTTAATTTCAGGATACTCTTTATTTATGTGTCCTATAAGGCTCACAAATTGAGATTGTTGCATATCTAGTACACCTGTACCTCTATGCTCATCGGCATATGTGTGATGGTCTTTTCGACTATACACATTGCCAGATTCATTAAACTGTAGTGAATCATAACCCACTAGACATATGTTTTTGTATCCGTGGTGTACTGCATATCCTAATGCATACATTCCACAATATAGATTCTTGAGGAGTTCATTCTTATATATAACTATGTTATTCCCATAGGCCCGATTGTATCCAATCATATAACATCTCATGTTATCGCCGTGATAATCTTCCCCTTGCATCACGAATGCATCATCGTCCGGAAGGCGAGTTTCGACTAACTCTCCTGGCAATCCTAGTCTCATCATGTCCCACATTTCTATAGGGAGTTCTTCCCACTCTGCAACACACACCTTACCTCTCTTATAGTACTCTTCTTTAATCATCTCATTCTGAGGTGAGACATCATGTATGAATGTCATATCTGGAGTATGGGTTCTGTATATCATATTCATTCCCCACCACTCTGAAAAAGTCTTGAGGTCTATATTCTTTCTTGACGGACCATTGCCTACTAAGTATAACATATCTAAGTTGTCTTGCATATTTTTATGAGTTTTTGTTTATAGGTGTTAATGTTATAATTCATGAATGACTTATACTTGTCAATCTTGTTTATTGTATCTGGATATATCAGTGTTTCTGATATTAGATTATTCCATTTCTTACTGAATTCAGTTACATCATCTAGTATACACATTGTCTCTAGTGATATGTTCTTACCAAGGAACTGTTTGAGTAGATAGGGGTGTTGTCCGTTTGTTACAGTCAATACCTCTTGTATCGTTTTCTTCTTTAGTAGATACATCATGTCTTGTTCAAACTGATAAGATAATCTCTGTTGTCTTTTCTTCCAATCTAAGTAGAGTTTCTTAGATTCATTTTCTAGTAAATCACCAACCCATGCATCTTTCAACGATAGGTTGGCAACATAGAAATCAAGTAGTTCACTCTTATATGTTCTTGCCAGTTTGGCAAAGTGATACTTGTCTTTTCGTTTCATGAAGGATGGTAAGTCTGCCTTGACCTTACCATTGTATTTGATGAAGTCATACGATGCCGAATTAAAATGTAATTTAATTCCTAAGTATAACTGATAACTATCAAATCCTTCACGACTCGACATTACTTACTCATTATAATCTTTTTCTTCTTAGGTACTTGTATACCCGAAAATGCGGTCATATAAGCTTCTTTTACATCATCGTTTGTATCACAAACAAAAACATAACTATCAATCTGCATGTATTCAGGATCCACTTTACCTGTTACTGCAACCCCTTTCGCAAAGCCCATGCCACCGTTAGGCGCTTGCACTATCATGCGTGGGTTCTCTAATCTGAGTCCTGTTTCTGACTCAGCGTATTTACCAATGTACTCACCACTCGTGGTAACTACACTTACTAAATTTCCTACTTTCATATTTTTCTCCTTAATAACGGAACCCAAATGGGTTCTCATATGTTAATGCTTCAGGTGTGTCCTTTGCATCTCTTACTAACCAATAGAAAACTATAAAGTTTAATCCTGGTACTATTAACATTAACTGCCACCAACCACTACGACCTCTGTCGTGTAGTCTTCTTGCTGTTACTGATATACTTTGAACTACAGTCGCAAGTGTAAATAATGCTACTAACACTCCACTGTCGTTGTTTCCACTAAATGGTTCTAACATACTAAAGAATGTAAATCCTAGTACAAAGTTATCTGCTAACGCCAGTAGTCCTACTACTATACATGCGTATAGTGTGAAATACCAGTACTCTGGTCTGTCACTTCTGCCGTCAAAATCTGTTGCTCTTTCGACCAACACCGTTTTCATTGTATCAATGAAATGTTTCATTATATTCATATTTTCCTTTATGTTGATATAAAACTTTCAAGTGAACCACGACTTGCCTTCTCTCTGTTAATCAGTTTTAGTTTCTCTGCCTCAGCAGTCAACTTCTCCTTTAACGGAATAGAAAGTAATCGTTTCGCACCTTCGGGTTCTACATTATTATTCTCGCACACTCTAAGTATTGCACTCATTATGTCCGTCTTATTACCTACAAGTAATCTTTCTACTTGTTCCGTAAACTCTTTTCTACTTATCATTTAAGCCACCCATTTCGAAATGATACTCGACATTACCCTTTCTCTCGGAGTAGTAATCTTCATACTTGTCCATGGTCTCTGCCTCAGTTATTATTTCAAAGATAGCCTCACTCTTAAGTTGGCCATCGTATTCACCTTGAAGTAGTTCTTCGTCTTCATCTAAGCCATCTGACTCAATGTACTCTAAAACTTCTTCTTCTGTTATTCCACACTCTGTCAAGTATCCGCCATCGATATGTTTTTCTCTTTTAACATAAACTGTATGGTCTTCTATGACGGTTAAAATTATATCACTCATTTGATTTCTCCAAATCTATTTTCTCTGAACCATAAATTAAATGCATACTTCTCGCCTTCTAATACAGGTAGACCTGCATGTTGCGATAATATTTCTCGTTTATTGGTATCTGGTTCAACATTATACCATATAACGATTGTGCCTCTTTTTGGTTGAACATTGATTCCTAATCTATTGAATCCTGTTTCACCACCTTTCGGTACATCTCGTAAATAACCTAATACAGTTATTATTCTCTGACCACTTTGGCCCACATATAAATCATTGTGTTCTTCGTCTGATTCATCAAATGAGTCCCAATGATATTTGTATTCTTGTCCTTCTTTGTAATGTACAACCTGAAATGGTTCTGCATTCTCTAAGGGTATACGAACTGTATCTGAAATTCTATTTGCAACACCAAGTATAACATCGTTGGTGTGATGTGGCAACCAGGTATTTGAACCTGTTCGACCTGCATGTTTCATGCCCTTGCCGTCTTTGCTCGCAACATCTGATAACTCTAAAGAGGCAAGTGAATGTTGTAGGATGTGTTCGCATTCATGTTCTGTCATGAAGTCGTGAATGATACTCAGCATGTGAGTATCATTATTGTGGATGTTAATCATACGCCGTATAGATTCTTGTATTGTTCTCTTAGTTGAAATAGTTCATCCACATAGTCTTGAGGTTGTGCCTCGAATATCTGGAAGGTATTCATACCCTCTACACCAACTATTGCAACGATGTTGTCAACAGCGTGTCCTGTCATCTCTTCTACCATGATTGCATATGCAGTCATTTGTATGTACCATGGTTTCGCCATGTATTCTTTTTTAATCTTTGATGATGATTTGAAGTCTATGATAGCTAACTCATTCTCCCATAGCCCTACGCAATCGACTCTACCTGCCATTCTCAATTCATTGGAGTAGAGAGGTGCCTCTAAGGCGATAGGTATAATTTCATCTAATACTGGTTGAACTGCCTTGAACATTCCTTCTTGTAGAATGTTTTCAAAGATTATCTCTTTCTTATCTTGTCTTAGATAGTCTTCTACATGTTGATGAAATTTAGTACCTCTGTTAGTTGCGGCCTTGGTAATCTTGTTCGCCTCTTCAGCGCCAACTCGTTCTCGCCACAACTTAATATGTTCTCTATTGAGAATGCCTGTGACTGTGGTGACTGATGGATACTTTATAGTACCTTCGCCATCTGTATAGTATCTTTTACCATTCTCGTACATGGTACTAAGTTCTATACTCTCTAATTCATGCAGTTCGCATATCGGTGCTGTGTTCATAATTTACTTCCTATTGTTTTGGAGTTTGATGTGTTTACTAACGACTTCTCTAGTCTGAGATTCTTTGACACTCATACCATTATATTTTCTGTCAACATCACTTCCTGGATATGCCTTACCTACATTTGATAAGACTTCTTTAAACCCACCATCAATCTTAACTCTATCCCCTGTTCCACCTGTGGTTGGGGGTGCAGTTAATATGACTTGTTTTAAGTGTGGGTTGTCTATCTTGAATTGGTCGAGTACTTTATAGGACATGAATCGTTCTTCGATACATCCTGTCTCTGAGTTTTCGAAATCGTAACTAGGCATTTAACTGGTCCTCTACAATTTGTTTGACTTTCTTTTCACTGTACCAAAGGCCACTAAACAGTTGTTCTGTTCCGTCTTTCCATTGTACATAATATCGTTTGTAACCATAAGGTCTTTCTGAGAAGATTCTAACTTCTCCATAATTCTCTACTAATAATCTCATAACATAAATTGTGGGACATCTCTTTTAGTCCACTTCGCAAAATCTTTTTTGTATTCTCTGTAGTATTTATGATACGCATCGATGGCGCTTTCTGATTTGACATCATCTGGCATACACTGTGGTGGTTCTCGCCACGCACCTAGATTGCAGTTATCTGGTATGTTGTCTAGTAACTGTCTGAGTTTAGTATCTGTCATATGTGTTCTGCCGTAACGGTAAGTATACTCGTCACATAGATTGGTGAACATGTCATATGCATATTGATACTGTATTGCATTTTCACGAACCCATACAGTAGACGGATGATTGATATGAGATGCCTTGTATAAGATATCTTCTCTGTCATCAAGCATACGCCATCTCTGTAGTCTACGGCCGTTCTTAGACAAACCATAATACGACTCGCCATCTAACATGCGATGAGCAGTAGATAACATCTGAGCATACTCGATAATCATCTTGACTACATGTTTGTCGCAATGTAGTGTAGCAGATATATCTGGTTCTTTGTCTAAGTAAAATAAATTCATAATTGTTTAATCTCTTCTAGGTACAGTTCAACTTTTTTCCATGCAAGATAACCTATAACATCTTGTGTGATAGGAGTATGGTAACACAACTCGTCATCACTGTCAAGTACCGCAATCTCCCATAGTCCAGATTTGCCACCGTAACTGTAATCATGTTTGACTACACTGGCGCCATAACCGTTCTCGAACTTATAGACATGTTGTACACCATCGTTTATATATTTGGTGTCTTGTAAAAAGTCTCTATACTTTCCCCATGAATCTAACATCTCCATCTTTATCTCCTACTTGTAAAATATGTGTTCATTAATAACTACTGTTTCGTTTAGTGTGCCTGCCCAATACGGATTGACATACACATTATGATAGTGAGTCGCACCTTCTGTAATGTCAGGATAGTAACCATCTACGACATCTCTGGCAATCAATAGACACTCATCGAATGTCTTTGTATCTAAAGGTACATCTGACTTGCCATCGCAATACCAACTGAACTGACATTGATTTCTTCTAGGGACTATTTTGCCCTGCCAATTCTCTCTTAACTTTGCATCATAAACTACGCCACAAATATTCACTGGATATGAGTAGTGTTGTGTTCTATTCAATACAACATTTGCTACTGCAACTTTACCAGCGAGTGGTTGATTACCTGCCTCGAAGTAAATGTTTTGTGCAAGACAAAATACATCACCGTTCTCGTCTGAGGCCATAACTTGCATACTCATAGCACCACATAGAAATCCTAAAAAGGCACCTAGTGTAAAACTTATATATCTCATCTTCATACTAACACCCACTCGTTGTGTGTTCGTATTCGTCTGGACAATCTACCCTACCACACATACATGTTGTAGTGTTTAAATGGAACATAGTCGACTCTGGACTCATATCTTGAGCATTGGTTGTACCATACTCACAAAGATTCATGACATCATCAGCAGTCAACTTGCCACCTGTTTGTTGTGCAATCAGTGTCGCACTCTCGTAACTAAGCTGCATATCTTTCTCCGTTGTGATTCTCACCATTTCTATTGAAGTTATCAAGAATCATGTTAAGCACATCTACTGCATAGTAAGACTTGCCACCGATATTCCATTCGCACTCTTCAGTAGGAATATACCCAAACTTCCAAGCATAGATGGTAACAGTCTCATAGTTCCAGTCATCGTAATCTATTTCATCGATGTTCTGAGCATCGTACCACTTAGCATCAATGCACCACTCACATGAGACTTTCTCATATGGGTCAGCATTAGTGAATGTTGGCGGTCCCAACACTTGACACAACCTATCATAGGTTGTCGTTTTATATCCCTTTAAGGATGTACCTGCCGAAACCATATCCGGTGAAAGTACTTCATAGTCTTTTATTATCATAATTTATCTCCTATCTTAAATAATCTGGACCGTGTAGTCTTAGACTACCTGGTATAATATCGTAACCTTCGTAAAGATTACCTCTTGCCTTGTTTAGAGCAGGTGTCTTCCATCCTGCGGACATTAGAACATCACCAACTTTGAACTTGTCATTGGCAACATTAATGAAGCCCCACACTGAACGAGACTGGTTGTCTTCTACTGAAAATATTTTAATGTATTTTTTGCCGATTGAATAATCGTGCGATAATGAATCACGAGTATGTTTCCATTGCATGTGATTTGCGTGAGTTATGTCTTTGCATAAAGTCTCTACTAGTTCTACTAGTTCTATTGCTTTAGTTTCTGCTGTCATTACGAAATACCTCCAACGATAATTGCGAATAAGAAGAGCGACATTCCTTGTAAGAAGTCAGCATCTAGTAGCCCGAGGTTTTTTATTGTTTTCATAATGTCTCCGTGTTTTTTCATTATATACATAGTATAACAAAAAGTGACACCCACCGTCAACCCCTAACCATCAATTAAAACCGTGCAACATAGGCTTCATCTGTTTCCATCATAGAACGGTTCAATGCAACCTGTAAGTTAATCTTCTCAGCATACATATGAGCTTCCATTTTAGAATGGAATATCTTAGAACATAGTGGACGATTGGTGTGTAAACATAGTAGTCGATAATAGTACTTCATTACTGCACCGTCCATGTCATAGTCATAGGATAAAGAACAATATCAATGGGTGCATCTTTGTCTATCTTAAGTGCATCATACTCTTCTTGTTCGATGCGTTCATGTGGAGTTAACCACGTTGCATCTTCTAGAAACTCTTTGTCGGTCCAGTTCTCAGGTAGTTGTTTAGACATTTCTTTATTCCTTTCTTCTCTCAGTGAGGTAGTATTATCTCAAAAAGTGAGGCCTACTGTCAACCCTTTTGGTCTAAATATTCTAGTAATGCAGTCTTCTCATCTGGTGTAAGTGAACCAACATCTTTGAATCTAGTCCATGTTGTGCCGGCTGTGACCATCTTGTTGCCTGCCGTTACAGCTGCGTTCCATAGTAAGTCATTTTTTGGGAATAGTTTATTTGTTTCTGCGAGGGTAATCATTTCCCTGCCAATTGCTACGATTTTTTGTACTGCTGGTGAATCACCGTAGTACGACATGTTTTTGCCTGCGTTTAATACTTTCATTAGAACTCCTTGTTCGTTTAATTAAGATACTAGTATATCAAAAAGTGAAGTCTGGAGTAAACCCTTTTTTATAAGTTTTTTTGTAGGTCGTCTAATTCTTGAATTTTTGCAGTGAGAATATCTAATCTGTTGGGCCAGTAGATATAGTCCTTGTCTGAATCCTTTGCAAGATTCTCAAGTAGTGGTCTGATAAAGTTATCGAGTTTGTTGATTACTTCCGTTGCAGTAGTAGTCTTCTCAATAATCTTAGTGTCAACAGATGCAAGTTCATCTGCATCCATAGCTGTAAATCCGAAATCGTTGTATTTTACTTCTGTCATAATACTATTTAGTGAATCTCTCCATATCTTTTATTGTCTGTTTATCTGATTGAACACTTTGATAATTCTCTGCGTGTTGGAATGTCATTTCGGGAATGTCGATATGTTTACTTCCGGTGCAGTGTTTATAAATCCAACCTGCAACTTCGTTATGTGAAATAGATGGAAGGTCTTGATGATTCAGTAGTCCTAGATTAAGTGTAGTGATACGACACTTCTTATCTGAGTTGTACACTAGGTTGTTTGATAGATGATTGAGTGATGCTTTCTGAGATGCATACAGATAACCCTTCGAGATGTTTGGTTGACTTGCACGACTTGAGATATTAATAATAGTTTTTTCACTATCATTTTTCCACGCATTGTAAGCTTGCATTAATAATTCTGTTTGTGTGAATCCCACATGGGCACAATTAATAAAGACATCGTTTTCTTCCCACACCCAATCACAATCTAATATGTCCTCGACACGAACATGAGACACTTGGTGTATTGTTCCTATGTACGGAGTCGATACAATTGTATCACCAATAATTTTTGCGAGTCCGCTACTTCCCGTTATTATTGCTTTCATAATATTCCTTGATAATATCAAACGATGGTTTGCCAAATAGTGTACCATCTACACTACATTTGTTGCATGGGGACACTGACCTGTTTCCTTTCATCAATCTCTTTCTAATCTTTGTCATTGGTTTACTAAACCAAACTTCATGCAAGGTGTCTTGTAATAGATTACCAACAACATGTTCTTTACCCCAATCGTTAGAGCAGAACAATACATCTCCGTTCCAGTCTACAAACATTTTATAGAATGGGTAGTGACATGCTTTGCCTTGTAGGGCCGTAACACTTGACTCTTCTACACCAACCCAATCCATAACACCACTACGATTGTTTAGTATGAGTCCATGTTTCTCAAAGTCGCCCCAATGCATTCTGAATTTGTATTTGCCAGGAAGTACATCTGCCCACAATAACATCTCTTCGAAGACGGCCATTTGTTCTATGCCGTCATAGAGATTGATATAGATTAAATCTAGTCCTGACTTGTGGAAGAGGTCTTCAAGATAACCCATGGTAAGTTTATCTCCGTTCGTGTTACACTCTAAGGTCGCACCTGGCAGATGGTTTCTAAACACTGCAACGATTTCTATGAAGTTAGGGTTGAGTAAGTTCTCACCGAAACCAGAGAAAGATATCTTACCCTTAAAGTTGTTATCGCTCAGTTCTTGTGCAATTGTATTCGCACCCTTGACTGTTAGATGTAGATTCTTATTGGGATAAACTTTGGGGTCGTGTCGAGGACAAAACACACATGTTCTATTACATAGTTCTGTTGTGTTAATCTCCACAGTAAGAATAGAATCTAAGGGTTGTGTACCCTCGTTCTTCGCCCAATGTTTCTTTTCTTGTTCTCTACGATGTTCTAAGAAGTCGTATTGGTCGACTGCCTGTATAGGAATGTTCCTACTATCGTTCACACGAATCTACCTGTTAATTTCTGGTCTGTTGTCCCAACGATAAAATTCTTTAGTCTCGTGGTCCCAATACCAACCACCAAACTGTTGCAGTTCGTATGGCGTATCTGATTCGTTATAGATTTGTTTTTCTGGTGTTCTCATTATAATACTCTATTTGTTGTTGTATTTATTGTACTAGACAACACAGCATATGTCTAGGTAGTTCTTCAGTATCATTTCTCACTTCTATTACATAAGTACCTTCTGAGAAAATGTCATCAGGCACAACTATGAATTGAGCGTCTTCGTCATCATTGAAATGGTTACTCTTTGGGTTGACGCCTTTAGGGTGTCTCTTATACACCTCACTTTCGTATGTCGGTGATTCAGTAGTAAATGGTTCTAGTGATAATGAGAATGTTTTCTTACCATGCTTATATACATTCACTTTGTCCCATGGTTGGTCGTGAATGTATCTAGTGCCTAGTATTGTTGAGATTTCTTGGGGTAAGTCAATACGAAGAAGACCAGTCCATGGTCGTTCTTCGTACTCTTTACATAAATCTTTTTTGTCGACTTGACAAAGGGTTAACTTAGAAGTAACCGCCGTCTTGGATATCGCTTTTATCATCGTTGCCTTCAGCATCTTCAGAAGATACAAACTCACCACTCTCTTGTAGAGATGTGATAAAGGTATCTACTTGTGTTAAGAAACTTGCAATCATTACTGCCTTAGTATCTTTAACATCTAATTTAAAATCTAACATGGCGCCTTGTGCAAGAATGCCTGTCTTAGTCATTGCCTTAAGTTCTGACTCTGAAGGTATAGTAACTTCTTCATACTCTTCTTCTTCGATTACTGGTGCGTTGTCAATCTTTGCTTGAACGGCTGCGAGCATCTCTTCTTCAGAATCGTAAGTAGGAATAGTTTCTCTAGGTTCTTCGTAACCAATATCTAAACTTGGTTCAGTAGGTCTTTGTGAATTACTAATTACAGGTGCTGAAGGAGTAGTTGGTTCTACAACTTCTCTCTCTTCTACATATACGCCATCTGCAATGGGTGTTCTTACTGCGGTATCAGTAGTGCCAGTTGGTAACTCATTATAAAGTTCATCTAGTTCGTCATTGGTTACTTCTGTTACTGTTTCTACATTCTTTTCTGCCCACTCTTTAAACGATGCTTTTGCATCCTCTACGTTCTGGTGGAAGTCTTCACTACGTTCATGTGATTCTCTATTAGAAATAGGTTCTAAGTCTGCCTGCATTGTTTCTGATTCACTCAACTGAGTTTCTGCCTGTGCGACTTCTTCTACTTTTGCAACTTCGTCCATGAATGATTCTGTTGTTGTACCATTCGGTGTCCATTCAGGATTAGGTTCTGTCCAAGTCTCTTCTGACTTTGATGCTTCAGGTTCAGGATTCATGAATCGTGCCATTTGGAATGCACGAGACGGTGCCTTATCTACGGCAGGTGTAGGTTGAACTGGTGCAGTAGCAATGTTAGCTTTATCTACTTGTACCATTGCATCAACTCGTGCCTGTTCATCAGCAGTAAGAGGTGTTGCAGTCATTCCTGTTTGAAGACCAATAACACCATCGCCGTTTAAGTCCATTGAAACGCCATGAGATAAAAGAACTGCTTCCATATTTGCAACTCTTTGTTCTGCTGTTTTTCTGCGTTGTCTTTCTGCGGTCTCACTATCACGAATTGCTTGAACAGCGGCTTCTTGTTTTGCAACTAGTTCGGCTGCTTCTTGTTCTGCCAAGTCCTGTAATCGTTTTTGTGCGTTTTGAATTTGAGTGTTGTACTCAATTTGTGCCTTGTTGACTTCATCTCTAAGGACAATCACTGCATCTAAGTCTGCTGGTTTAATCATACCAGATTTCATTTGATTGTCTAACATCATTTGAACCACACCTAGAACTTGTGGATTTAATTGTGATTTAAAATTTTGAATTCTTTCACGAATTCGGTCTGACTCAGAAACTTCTGGTACTACCATTGTATCTGAAAATGTTGGCTCTGCCATTGTTTACTCCATGGAGTCCGACTCGACTAGAAAGTTCATACATCGGAAAGTTAAACTTTCCCTATTGTTCTATGTATAGTCTCTGCGGACAGTTATATTTATTTAAAATTGCACATCAGGAAAGGCCTTTTGGCAAATTTCCCTAGTGATGTTCTTGAAAGGCCAAGTTTTATCTTTGACTAATTCCATTACCTCTGCCTCTTTAGCAGGTATACTTTCCATTAACTCAATCCACATAGACTCTCTACGAGTGTCTTTGATTTCGTCATTACAGAAATATTTGAATTTTCTGAATTCAAACCTAAGAGATGATTCTGCAAGGTCACTTGCTGGAGCATCATTAGGTGTATAAGGCGTTTTGCCTTCTGGTAATCTAGAAACTATCTTCTCGTTGAATGCCCATTGACATACTGGTTTAACTGCACCATTGCTTTCGCCATATACTCTAAGTCCATTAATCGCAAAGTCTGTATTCTCTTGTGCGACTAAATCTGCTTGACATAGTATCTCGTATACATCAGCGTTCTTCTGAAGTCTCACTCGTTTCTCAACAAGTTCTAGTTTCGGTTTGTTTGGGGCGCCCTTAGGTCGTCCTCTTCCTTTCTTTAATTTTTCAATCATTATGTAAAGTTCTCCATCGTTATTGTTTTAGTAGGTGTTTCCATTATTGAAAAGTCACCAATATTATCTATCAATTGATTCAATCTTTGTGTGCGTAAATAATCAAGACTTTGCCCTTGACTGGTTCTGCTTTAGAATATTCACTAAGAATTGCATCTTCTATTTTATTTGGAATCATATCGAAATCAATTAATGTTTGATTTCTTAAATAATTACGGTAGTATTTATCATCATTGCCGATAGTGATTCTGAGATATTTATCTAATATTGGTCTGCGTAAAGGCGTTTGTCTAATACCTGCATCTAAACAATCATCATTTGATAATATATTTGGTATGCCATCTGACTTATCTCCCTTTAATATATGTTCTTTTAAAAACATATTCGCATCTTCACAATTAATCTCTTTGTTTAAATTAGGAGACCATTGTCTTACACCAGAATATTTGTGTAGTTGTTGGAAGTCTTTATCACCAGAGACAATCATAATGTCTTCTTTCATGTGAAACTTCTTAACTATGATGGCGATGATGTCATCTGCCTCACACTTCTCAACATACAAATACTTGTACGGAAAGTTATCTCTTATTTCTTCTTTAACTTTTTGCAGTGTATCAAAGATTAAAGTCCAATCTCTTGCATCTGCCTCTCTAGTCTTTTTACGATTCGCCTTGTATAAAGGGTAGTAATCTTTACGCCATGTATTACCGGCGTCTGTACATAGAACAATCTGACCGTAGTCTCTACCATATCTTTTCTGGTAAGTTCTAAGTGAGTTTAGTATCATATGCCTGAGCATAGATTCGTTTATTTCATTATCGTTACTTTTCAGTTGAGCCATGAGGCCTGCGATAATAGTTTGTGTGAAGTCAATTAATATCATAATATTCTCTTAAGTCTTTTAATGATACCAGTATACACTAAATTGTGGTTGATTGTCAAGCAGGTAAATCAACTATCGAAACATTACCAGCGACACTGATTCTAACAGCGTTCTCTTCGTAATGTGCAAATACTACATGTCTTAACCAAGAAGGAAATATAATTATATCTCTACGCTTAGGTATGTGTTGATATCCTGACCAGTTTAAATAGTTGGCTTCGCCATACTGTAGTTCAATCATACCAGCAAGTTTACGATTCGTGGTATTCTCACCTTGTACGTCATGTGGTGAGTCATACTCATTGTCTTGTATTTCATCCATATGAAGTTTATCTAAATCATTTCTACAATATACTACAAAGGAGAAATTACCATTATGTGAATGAGGTGGATTAAATTCTCGTGCCTCTTGAATATTAGACCAGATGCCGTCTAGTTGCAATGGCATTCCAGATTCACCAGTAGCGTAATGTGAAAATCTATCACAATGCATTAATAGTTCATTGTGTAAATCTTCTGATATACTAGTTGATAGGTCTGATTGTTTTAATATTCTTCCTGCAAGTCTACCAGATGCATCGAATTCAATCTTGCCACCTAGTTCTACTATGAGTTCATCTAACTCATCAACTGCATACTCTGAAACCTTATCTGTATAAACAGGAGGACCAAATGGGAATATAACAGGCATCTCGTTTCCGAATTCATACCCTCCGTGTCCATCTGTCTCCTCTGTCTTACTATCATCACTGCGTTGAGCAGCACCAAGAGGGTCGAGTAAAACCTTTTCTCTTCTAGAGAGTTGTTCGTCTGGTTGGGTTTCTTTAGAACCTTTATTATCTATTGGTATTACTTTCATTATTTTTCCTCATGTAACTTTATAAAATATTCTGCATCAACACATACTAGTGGTTTCTTTCTATTCTTCTTAAACACCACTAATGGTTCGTACCGACCACAGTTCGCTTCTGACTGTTCATAGGCAGACCATATGTTGACCTTCTCTTGATTTTTGCACTCTACTGAGTATGGGAAATATTCTCTTGACTGAACACCCATGATAACATCTTCACCAGATGAACCCATTGGTCTGGATTCCATATCTTCTGGATTTAATTTTAGATGTTCTACTAACTTAGTAACAACCCACTTCTGTAGATTTCTACCCTTTGCTTTCGCTGATGATGTTTTCATTAAACTGTATACTCACTCCGCAGCCACACGCTGACTCCTCATTTGGATTTAAGAATTTAAAAAATTCATTTAATCCTTCTTTAACATAATCTAAAGTCATGCCATTTAGAAATGGTTGACTCTCTTCATTAACTAGAAAAGAAAACTTACCATAGTCGGTAACTTCGTCTCCTTCTCTTAATATATCCTCTGCGAATATATATTCATAACCTGCACAACCACCACCAGTTACACCTAGTCTAACGGTGTCTACTTTTTTCTCTATAAGTTTAGAGACTGCTATGTCGGTAACTTCTATCATATAGTTATTTATCTGTTCTCTAAGTTCTGCATAAAAATATCCATATACTTATCTTCGTTAAGTACTTCATATCCATATCCAGTGATGCCACCACCGTATGTCTTGATATGTGTGTATACCTTTTTGTATGCATGTTTGTTATACATGTCCACCCACCAATCAATTGGTCTTAGTGTGCAATGTGCATTGTCTCCATTCGGAAGAATTGCAAGTGCTGGTACAACACAGATTCCAAGGAACACAAACTTGTCTGCTCGACTTGTAATCTTCTCAATTGTTTCGGGAATAAATTCTTCGGGGATGTGTTCAAATACATCGGTGCAGAATATTCCATCAAACGGCCCATCGGGTAATATGTCATGAGAAGGAACAGCAGGGTCATATAGACTCGGCATACTTCCTAGTGACTTGGCAAAGTTCCCATCTGAGTACTGCAATCCCTTACCACAACCATAGTCCAATAAAGTCTTAGACTGTGTGTCCCCAATCAACTGAATGATGTGGGGGAGTTGCTGTTCTAAACTGACACCATTGTAATCATCGTTCTCAATATGATACTGTTTGTATTGGTCGATGGATTCAGCTCTATTCATCTTCGTCTTCGGGAGGTTCTTTATCAATCTAAACCCTTATAGTAGTTATCAGTCTTTTGATTGTAACCATAGAATGAACCTTCTTTGATAACATCGAACATTTTTTGAACCCAGTTGTCGGCACAATCTTCGGCAAATGATTCTGAGTGACTATACAGTTTTCTACACTCTTGCAATTTGCCATTCTCCATTAAGTCTACTTCGAAACCATCACTAGTCTTCCACACCTCAGCGGTTCTGTTCTCTTTGCTGAATTGGTGGTAACTGGTTCTAGTCATCGGTGTCCTCTTTTGGTAAGAACTTAGTCTTATCTTTTATAGCGTCATAAGGTATATGAACTTCTTGGTCGTCTGGTATATATAAATGATTAATCATTGAACGGTTACAAGTATCGATTGCATCGTGTACTGTTTCGACAATTGATTCGCCACCTAGATTAAATGATGTATTGAATATAATCGGTACACCTGTTCTTTCATAGAACCCTTTGATTAAATTATAATAGTTTGGGTTCTGTTCTTCTGTAACTGTTTGAATTCTACATGTGTTATCTGAGTGAACCAATGTAGGTATATCTTTGAGTGCCTTTGGTTTACACTGAAGTGCAAATGACATCCAAGGTGATTCTGGTAATTGTAACATGTCAAAGTATTCTTCTGCATGTTCTAACATGACACTACATGCAAAGGGTCTATAGGACTCTCTCTTCTTCACCATGTTGAGTATGTTCTTCGCATCTCTATGTCTAGGGTCAAACATAATGGAACGATTGCCTAAGGCACGAGGACCCCATTCAGACTCTTCTTGCCACATACCAACTATCTGTTGATTATCGATTAACTCGTCTAGGACGCAATCTAGTTCTCTATGAATTTGTGTCAGTAGCATTCTCTTCTCCTTTTAATATATCTCTATGCATGTCTAGTGCAGCCCCAACTGCCGTACCACCATCGTGGGGGATAGGGTCAACAAAGAACTGAACATCTGGAAAGAGTTTTAAATACTTTGCGTTGTTGGTGCAGTTTAAACTAAACCCACCTGAAAGAACAATGTTCTTGCAATCTGGAACTAAATCTAATGCCTTCTGAATAACTGTTTGTGCATGGTCGAGTGAATCGTGTTCTAATTTATTTGCAGTCGTATGTTTATTCCATACGTTACCCATACTGCCATCGGGTTGTAATGTACCATAAGATGCCATACCCATAACTTTACCAGCGGCACGACCCATTTCGTCACAACCTAATGCATAGGACATGTTACTAAAGTTCATACCCATACTAGGTAGTGAAGTAAATACAGACTCGACACCATCGTAATCATACGTCTCATCATTCATACACATGAGAGGGTCTTCACCCCAACCACCCATATTCATTTCATTTCTTAAATCGGATAAGAATCTATGATTAGAGTATCTCTTATATAAAGGAGTGACTGCATCATTTTTATAATGCCAGATACATTCAATCTCTTGATACCCAGGCCAATCTTCAAAGTGACTATTCCAACCACCGCCATCCCATGTGATGCATATTGCTTCTTCGTATGGGGATAGATGAGTACCACACACAGCATGGAAATAATGATGTTCTGGTTTGAACTCTACACCAGTGTTCTTAGGTGATACTTGTTGTGCGATTGCCTTGTTGAGATATTCGTCTTCATCTTCTTGACGAGTATTATTCTTAAATACAGACGAGCCATATTTTTGTTGTACGGAAACTAAATGTTCATATGATAACTGTTGACTAGATATGTCTTTAATGAGTGCCTGTTGCATCTCCCTGTCATTCTTCACCTTGTCTGTTACATTGACCTTAAAATCTCTCCTATCGAAGGAGGCGAACGCCAGATAGTCTGGAGAGTGTAGTTGTTTGTGTTCGATACAGACGAGTCCTAACTCTTTGTAAGGTTCATCGCCACCATTATCTTCTGAGGGTGACCAATATTTACTTCTGCGACTACGCTCTTCTTCGTAAACATGTTTGACATGGCCGTCTTCAACGACTGCTACTGCTGTGTCATGTGATGTATTCACACCAAGAATCACTGTTGGTTTGTTTTTCATAATATATTTCCTGTTATGAATTATTTTGTAATGTTATATTCTTTATTTAGGGCGTCTTGTGTCACCATATTTCTATGTAGAAGGTCAGCAACCATTTCTGTATGCCCAATTTTACGTCCTTGATACTCACCTGAGAGGTAAGAACCAACAACACAAACGCTAATAA
>Ga0114915_1000449_pt1 | contig 19043 bp, 23 predicted proteins | sample MalvirAntarct_55_FD_87288 | JGI IMG/M metagenome (GOLD analysis project Ga0114915, IMG submission 87288) | Marine viral communities from the Global Malaspina Expedition - Malaspina viral metaG Antarct_55 | ecosystem: Environmental > Aquatic > Marine > Oceanic | place: South Georgia Island...
AAATTTATTAAATAAATACTTCTTTTCTTTTTCTGGATTTTTGTAATTAAACTTTTTAAGGGAAGGGTATTTTTTTATCATTCTATCTCGGTGTAGTTGTTCTGCTTGTCGGCCTTCACCCATAGCACCGTTTATAAATTCATCTACTACTTTACTAATATATGCTTTAATTTTTGTTATATCTTGTTCAGTATATGCTTCTTCTTTTTTACCATATTCTATTCCTTTTTCTGTTACTGGTAATAACTCAGCAAGGTCTTTTTGAGCAATTTTGTATTCTTTTTTATATTTTTCAAAAGATTGAGATATTTTAACCATATCCTTTATTTCTCTTTGGAACTCAATATCACTTATTCCGTTTCTAATTTCATCTATCTGCTTTTCAATGCCATCTCTTTTTTGAACATATTTTTCAAACCTATCATACCATTTATCTAAATTAGTTTCAAGTAGAGCCTTCCCTAGACTTTCATATAAATCATCAATTCCAACCATATCTTTTTGTTTGTCAGTAGCATTTTCTTTTGAAGCCGAACTTATTAATGTATTTATTTTATCATTAATTTCTTTAGGTGACATAAGAAGCCCTTCTTTTACTTCTACCTTTGTTTTATCAGTAAGGTGAAATACATTTCTAAAGTTTTTCAACTCTAAACCTAATTCTTCATTAATGTCTTTAATTTCTTTAACTATGCTTTGTGGAGAACGAATTGCTTTACTATCTTTAGTCGCTTCTGCTTTGGCCTTTGCTTTAAGTTTAGCCATCCTTGCTCTTAAAGAAGAAGATTGTCCCGAAGTTTTCTTTTTAGTAGTAGTTTTTTCTTTAATTAATTTCTCACCAATTTCAGTAAATATTTCTAACAATGGAGTGCCGTCTATGTCTCTCCCCATATCCTGTATTATGCCATCTACTAACGCTTTAAGTCGTGAATAGTTTGGGTTGTCAGAAGTGTAAGGTTTTTTCCTTGCTTCTGTATATATTTTAGAGTTGTTTTTTGCTGTTTTAATATCATTGGAGAATATAATTGAGCCACTATCTGCTTTTTTAATTGAATTCTCTTTCATCGCTGAAAGTGCAGTTTCTAAATTTTTCTTTCTTTCTTCTCTTTTTTTCTTTTCTTTTTCTTATAAATCTGATAAATCTTCTTTATCGTCTAATGAAGAAAGTTCTCGTTCTAGGGCTTCTTTTCTCTCTTTCATTTGTTTAACTTTTTCTGTTCTATTGTGCCACTTATTATCATTTTCTATTTCAATATCATTATTAAGAGCGCTTAAAGTAGATGGAGGTTTTTCGTCGGAATAAGAACCGCTAATTAGTTCACTCGTAGCATCAACAAATTCTGGGAATTTGTTTTCAAAAGCAGTAGAACTCATATCTAAATTAGTTAATACACTAAAGATAAAATCTGGGTGATTAAATTTTTCCATACTTTTCTTATTGCCATATAATACCCTAGATACTATGTTTATATTATTTTCACTATCTTTTTTAATACCTTTGAGAGTTTCTGTTCTATTTTTAAGGTCTGTATAAAAAGATAAAGTAACTGCGTTTACTTTGTCTTCTCCTTCTTCTTTTGCAGTTTCTAATTCGCCTTGTTTGCTATCTCTTTGATATTTTGCACTTACTTTTTGCTTTTGTTGGCTTTTAGTAGATTGATAAAGTTTTTGGTTAGATGCTATTACTTTTGTAATAGCATCAACCGCTTTACCAGTAGAAGCATCTTTTCTTTCTAATGCAATTTTTTTAGCCAAGTTTAAAGCATTACTAAGTTTATTAAAAACACTTAGTCTCCGTTCATGGCCTTGTTCTTCAAAAAATTCTCTTATTAATTTTTCTCTTGTTCTACCCTTAATGTCTTTCTTAGTAGTTGGAACTGATATTTCAATATCTTTATTTTCTTGCATTAATTGTTTAAGATATAAAATTTCTTTAAAATACTTTTTATAATTTCTATTAGATAATAACTCTTTCAATGAAGATAAAAGTTTACCTTTTTTGTCTTCGCTTCCTTCAATTACTTCATATGTTGAAATTTTTATGTTTGAAGAATCAGTGCTTCCTGCATTAACAACAGAATACCTTACTACTTCTTTGTTTTTATTATTAGGGTCAGTAACTTTATATTTAGTTCTTTTAAACTTTCTTCCACCAGACTCTCTAATTTCATTAATACCTGTTCCAGAAACTTTTTTCATTTTATTCCAACGGGCTAGTAATTTATTTTGTTTTTTGTCTTCGTCTTCAAACCTTTCTTTGTCTTTTGCGGCTGTTTCTTTACCCCTATAAGGTTCACCTGTTGATAAGGTTGCTTTAGGGCCAATCCGACCTTGTAGTGACCTTCCTTTTGATTCTTTAGGTTTTTTATCGCTCAAATGACTTTCTGCTTTAGAAATATCATTTTCTAATTTCTCAATCAAACACTTAATTAAATATTCGGGGTCATCCATGCGACCCGACAATTGCGCCTTTAAGAAAACCATTTAATCAACTCAAAAATGAATATTCTCTTTCTTTCCACGACGATTTGAAGGATGTAGAATAACATCGGGAACATCACTAGATGTTCTTATTGCTTTATGAGTAGTGTCGGGTGGTAATCCACCAAGAGAATAATCACGGCTTTTTGTAGTGGTTCTTCTTTCAGCAGAATTTTGAGCCTTAACTCTCGCTAATTCTTTTTTCAATCGCATTTCTTTTTGTTTTAAATCTTCTTTCATATTAACCAACTCTTCTTTCTGTTCTCGTATCTACATTTTGATTTCCGGCTTCTTGTGGTAAGCCTGTGAGTCTCTTATCTGGGCCAGTAGCAATTGAGGGTTTATTCCTTGTGGTTGCAGGATTCTCTTGGGGAGTAGAACTTCCACCCTCCGCCATGTTTCTCATGTTTTCGTCTAAATCTCTTTGGTCTAAATTAGAACCGGCTAATTGGTCTGCTCCTTGTTGTTGCTCACCTTCAGCCGGTTGTTCTGCCGGTTGTTGGGGTTCGGGCTTAGTATAGGTAAATTGTCCGTCTTCATCCATTTCAACTTCAAATCCTAAATTCTTAATTGCAGCAGCAATACTAATTTCCAGTTCTCTCTTACGAAGAACAGCAATTTCATCCTCTTCTTCGGATGGAGGAAGTTTTAAGTTCCAATCAGTGATTCCAAATTGTTTAGTTAAGTAAGGGAAGACATAGTTATTGTAAACATTCTGTGCCATTTGAACAGCCCGATTAGTAACAAGTATTTGCATACCTTCATTATTAAGTCCACCACTTGTAGTGTTATCTGCCATAAATACCTTACTTACACCGTAAAATGCTGATATTCTGTCCCTTAAGTCGTCTTTTACAGACATATAATCCATTTCTTTAAGGCTGTCCATGAACTTAATCCATTCAACAGCACCCTTTCCATTCTCCGCTTCTATGCCCATAACAGGAATAAAGTGGGGGTCAGCCTCCATTTTTTCTTTAACTCCCCTCCAAAACGCCCTCATTGAGTCCATATTTCTAGTTTGAACAGCCAATAGTCCTCTTGGCATCCTACTTTTAGTATATGCTGAATTAACATAGTTTTCCATAGCAAGAAGAGTCATAATATGATTGTATAGAGTAATAACAGGAGAAAAGCCATACAATCTACTTGGACTGTATTTACTAAAGTGTAATACTTCTCCTTCTAAGAAGTATTGGTCGTCACCTTTGGCTCTATTGACATAATGAACAGGTTTCATATCGGAACCACAGGATTCACACCTTTCATATGGTTCTGTTGCTAATACTGTTCTATGGTTAATACAAGTGAATCCTTTCGTTCCTTTAACACCGTCTTCATCAGCATAGATAAACATAGTTACTGGGTCGCCTCGGTAAATCTCTTTAATGCGATGCATTCTAATCTTACCGTTACCATCTAAGAAATACTCTTTAACTAAGACAATGTAAGCATCATCCATAGTATTTAAGTCATCTTCTAATTCTTTTAATACATCAATGAATAGTTGTTCGGAAGGATTAACATATCCTTCTAAGAACTTCTCAGCAAACTCTAATTGTTTAACATCAGGCACTCTTAGATTCTGTGAATCACAACGGGAACAAACTTGAACAGGTCTTTTATGTTTCTTTTGGCAATCATTACATATTGCTTCAAAGGCTTTTTCCCAAATATACCCTCTTCTATAAACTTCTTGTTTTAATTGGGTAATACAAGTCCTTACAATTACAGATTGTTGCACCATCGAATAAATGATTGGGGCTGTCATCATGTAGTTGTTTTGCCTTTCTTGAATACCCATGTTGAATATATTTCTATCAGCAGGTTTAGGAGTAGAACGCCTAAACAAGTTAGAAAACGAGAACCTTCGAGTTTTATCCGCCATCTCTACACCCCTATTGGTTCGCAGGTTCCTCTTCTGTTATATATGCTTCGGATTTCATTACCGTTGGTTTACCTGCTTTAGCCCAACAATCCTTACAAAAATTAAAAGGTAGTAGTTTTCTATGTGATTGAGTATAACATCTAGTGCAATACATATATTCCATTTTAAATTGCCCCACCTATTTGTTCCATAGAATCCATTACTGATAACTTACAATTACCTTGTAACTTAGTAATATCATCCAAGTAAATACCTTCTTTTAGCCAATCAAAACCTACATGGTCTTTATGGTTCTCCCACTTCATTAACTTAAATATCTCATCACATCTAGGTTTATACCAATCTACTTTCTTATATCCTTTCTTCATTCGGATTAATTCAAGAAGTAGTTTAGCATTACCCTTCTTTAATCTAAAGTGAGGTAAGCACTTAGTTAATAAGTCTGTAACATCTCCCTGTGAATAAAAATTTAATCGGTTAATAAGGCGAGTATCTTGTGGAGATTTTTGGTCTAAGTGCATTCTACCATATCCAATAGACTTATGCATTTCTTGCATAAAAGCCCTACCTCTTTGACCTGTTGCTACTAATCCAACTCTAGGATTCATACTACGGTCTAATGTAATGTAGCCATCGGAGTCAATAAATGCAGCAGTATAGGCCCAAATATTCTTTTTTATTTCACTTGGCATACTGTAATAAGCACCATCTAAAGAAGTTACTTCTAGTTTTTTAATCATCTTAGAAAGTATATTAGTAGTTGTCCCTTTGTGTAGATTAGTAGGTAATCTATCATGTAGTTCTCTTACTCCGATTCCTGGATTCTTACGAATTTCACTATCAACAAAACTAATAATCTTTTCTTTTTTAGTTTTAGTAATTGCTTGGTCGGAAATAGTTTTAATCTCGGCTCGGAAGTCTTTCTTAGCCAAACGACAACTCTTTTCTAAACCTGCGTATTCTTTTCCAAAAACCATATCTGTCTTCTTCAAATCATATTCCCAAAACTTACAAAGAGAATCAACTACTTTCCTCCTAGATTTAACATTATCTATTTTGTTTATTTTAATTAAATCTTTCTCATTGAATCTCATTTTAAGCAAAGGTTCTTTGTATGGCTTTAGCCAATAGATAGACTCAATGCACTTAGTAATGTGGTCGGAATAACCATCAATGATAGTATCAATGGCTTTAGCCATTCTTAGTCTGTCATCTCCCTTTAGTTGTCTTCTTGCCTTACGCATTTTTTTAACTAAGTCTGGGATGTTTTCACCATCAACAACATATTCATTAGGAAAAGTAGAAAGTTGTTTTCTTGCTTCGGTAGCGTTAATGTTTAAGTTCTTGGAAAGCATTGTTACTGCTTCATAATCGGACATAACATAATCAGAAATAGTTTTAGTTAAATCAATACCCGCATCACTAAGGGCAGAAACAACAGGTTTCTTTTCTTCCTGTAATTCCTCTAATTCTTCAATCTCATCCTTTGAATCTATTAAATCTTGTTCTGTTACCATATAAACACCTCAAAAATTGACACCTGTTACCCCACCGTTGGTAGGTTTATACCTGCTCACGGAGGGCGGGTCAAATAGTCCTAAATCGTCTAAGAGGATGAAGGTTTCGCTCATTGTATGAGTTGCCGCATTCGCTAATGCAAGGCTCATCACCATGTCGTCATGCGCTCCGATTCCCTCAAATTTTCCTTTTTCAGTGATAGCAAACATGGATAATTCTTCAAGTAAAGTCATTGAAACTCTTCTACTTTCTTCGTTACCATAAGGTAAATTAATCTTCTTATTTTCAAAGTTCATTTGAAGACTTAGAATAATTTCTTCCTTCTTCTTACGAGTAGTATTGAAGTCATGAACATTTAAATCGCTTACATTTCTTAACTCTTGAGTAAAAGATTTAGCGAATGTATTTGTCTCAAAGAGAACAACTTCGGGGTGAAACATCTTTCCTATCAATCTAACCTTTTCAATGTTTTCTCTAAACTCTACATTCTTAGAACGGTCTATGAATACAATTGTTTTATTGTCGTGTTCATCTACTTCTAATACTGTAATAACATTGTAGTCACCATCAGTAGAGATAGCAGGGTCTACACCAACATAGTATTTATATCCTGCACGACGATGGGGTTTTAATATATGTTCTTTACTCTTAGATAACTCTAAAAAGTCAGGATTAAACAAAGAAGTTCCAGTAGAGATAGGAACGCATAGGTATTCTCTTGTAAACATTAAAGAACCTACTTCAGCCTTTCTTGCCATTAAAGCATCATAGTCCCATCTCTCCGGCCATAGTGGTTCATTGAGAGCATTGAAACATGGATATGTTCGGACTGTATATGCTGGATTTTCCTCAAGTTGCTGATATATGTCAGTATAACTAAAAGGAGTTCCAATAACTCTCAATGAAGCGGTGTGGTGAAGTGTCGGTATCATGTCACCATAAAACCAATCTGTAACTTTTTGAATACCTGACATACTAAATTCTTTCAAAGGGTCATCAATAATAATTTCTTGAGGGTGAAGACCACGAATCTGTGAACCAACGGAACGCTCTAAGATTTGATTTCCGTTTGTTAATGTAATGTTCCCAATAGCCCAACCTCTAGCCGGTTTAAATTGTTTAAGCATTGGGTGAGTGAACATTTTATCAATGTCTCTCATGTGAACCATTGTCTGCTTTTGGTTCGATGAAATGTAAAGCATTTGGAATGGAGGTTCTTCAAAGATTAACTTCCATACTACCCAACTATGCATAAAGACTGATTTTCCGTGGTCACGAGAACAAACAATAACTGTTCTTTGAGTATCATTCATTAATTCTAACCACTCTTGTTGATATTTAGGAAACATCATTCCTAGAACATTTTGAAAAAAATAAGGAAAAGAATTACGAGATAATTCCATATCCATTTTATGTTCAAAGTTAAAGGCTTCTATTTCCACATTACCACTTCACTTTGTTTGCCCAGTATGCGGCACTTGTCGGGCCTCTCTTAATGTTCTTTTGGTGTCGGCTCTTAAATGATTTGCGCTTGGCTTTCATTCTTTTGCTTTCACCTTTCTTTGGCTTTCCGGCTACACTTGCACCTTGTTCACCAAATCGAATTGTTTTTGTTTTCTTGCCGTCTTTAACAACAACAACATGAGATTTCTTAGGATGCTTTGGTGTTCTCTTTGGTTTACTAAAGCCGGAAACTCCTGCTCTAACTAATGCGGGGTCTTTCTTAAGAATATCTTGCCAATTCATACTTTTCCCCCCTATTAATCATTACGAAACATTTCAGGAGTGCTATCCCTATTTCTTTTAATCTCTTGAATTCTAATCCGTATTTTTTCTGCTTGTGCTTTAAGTTTTTCTACTTCTGCATCTAATTGTTTTTGTTTTTCAGCCTTTATTCTACTAGCATTGACAGACGGATTTCCAGCAAAAGTGTTTCTTTTTCCTGCTTCTGCTACTCTTTGTTCTGTTGGTGTTTCTTTAAAAGAAACTTTTAATATTTTTTTCCAAATCATTTTTCTCACCTGTTTCTTGGTATTCTACTAAAAACTGTAAAAGACATTGGTTTGCCCTCCACTTTTTTTAGTAATTCTGCTTTTTCTAATCTAAGCATGATAACTCTCATTTGATTTTCAAAATTTCTTGGAATAAAGAACCCTTTAAAACCTCCCTTATATTTATTATCTACGGAAGCCGAGGCATTATTAATAATTTCATCTTTCTTAGACATTAGAATATTAATATCAATTTCAGTTCCAGTAGGCATATCTAAAACTAATTCCTTAACACTATTTAATAAAGCATCTGTAAATATCTGCTTTATAGGCATCTTTAAAATACTTTCCCAACTCATACTCCTTTCCTCCTTTTGTATGTTTTACAAGCACCGCAAGTTGGCCTACATCGTTGTTTAGTTCCTTTAGAAGCATCTTTACGACCACAAGGCTTTGTTCCTTCTTTGTCATCTTCACATGATTGACAAGAAACCCAGCCTTTTTGTCCATCTCCACCTTTTCTTGAGAACCAACCATGTAATCCCGATTCTTTTTCTCTTTTGAAATTATCTCCGCCTTTCTTTACAGAATTGCCCCAGTTCTTTGCACCAACTTTTCGACATTGAACTAAAGCACCGGAAGCATAAGCAGAAGGCCATTTCTTATATCGGCTTCTTACTTTGTAATAACAAGCGTCTTGTTTTTTACCCGACCTTTGAGTTTTTCTTCTACGAAGTTTCTTCTTCTTCGCTTTAACAATATCAAACCAAAGTTCAGTCACTAACTGTCACCTCGGCTTTGTTCTTCTATGTATGAACGATAATCAGTCTTCTTCGACATTTCTTCTTTTATTTTTTCAAAGAAAACATTTCTACTTTTAGGTTTTTTCTCACCATATTTTAAATACCATTCTACCTGTTTTTTATTGTCTTTACCTAAATTAGAATACTTTACATACAAATCTTCATTTTTTTCATTTTTTTTATCACGAAATGGTATTTCATCTTGCAGGATTTTAACACTAAATCTTATCCACCACATGTCAGCCTTACTTCGCTTCTTTGCAATAACATTAGACTTAACCATATCGAACCATCCCGTTGTATTGTTTGATTTAAGCCACTTTTGAACTTGGTCTTCGTATTTAGTCCCTTTTAGTTCTTCTTGAATATCTTCAGGTAATTCACTAGTTTGCATATCAGTAAAGCCTCTTCTTCTAAAAGAGTCTACTAGATTAGGGTTTGCTACATTGATATAGATAGTTCCACTCTTTTCAGATAGAACTTTTTTAACACATAATCCAAATAAGCCTCGGCCTTTATACCCATCCCTTGTATGGATTCCTGCGCCGAGTAGTGCGCCTTTATACTTTGCTATTCCACATACTGCTACCGGAGTTTCACCATCAAACGCTACAAACATTTCAGCAGGGGCATTAGCCCATTTAGAATCCCTTGAAAGATTAGGCCCATACCGCATACTTCTCTTTTTATAATCGAAGTAGCCATCATCTTGAAATGTCTTTACTGCTTTTTCTTCCGACATTGTTTTAAAGGTAATGTCGTCGTCGGAATAAGTCTCGGACTTCTCGAAAGTAAGTCTATCTCCTGTTGGGAAATCAGTTGAATATAGGGCATTAGCATCCATAACCATTTTTTTGTATTTGTCTGTCACCGTTCCATCGGGTTGAACAAAACTAGCACCCGATTCATCTTTCTTAGAAACTGCTATTGATTCCTGTTTGTATTTTTTTGATAATTTGTGTATTGCTACCATTTCCTCTTCCGGAACATTAGTAAGCATAAAAGAAGGTTCTAATTCCCATTCAGCATTACCTAATGCGCTGGTAATAGTAAACGGTTTTTTCTCTTCTTTAATTAGTTTTTTATTTAATTTCTTTAAGTCTTTAAGTAAAGCATCACTTAAACGGGAAAGTTCTTTTTTAGATGTTCTTTTATTACCTTCCTTAGAAGCAATAAATACATTACTGTTTTTCTTACTAAGGTTTCTTCTAATCTGCTTCTTATCATAAGCAGGGAGAGTAGTCTGCCTTTTAAGTATAGCAAGTATATTGTCCATAGAATCACCTAAAGTTTGCTTTGATAACATATACATGTTCTGAAGTAATGCCGTGTTCTTTAGCAATTCCTTCAAAAGAATCTATTTTATTAATGACACTAATAATTTCATTAGCACTCATATCTATTTGATATTCCTTTTCCATCTTGGTAAGCATATCATCCATGTCATCAAAATTATTTTCGTTTTTCATAGAATACATAACTGGTTTTGATTTGAGGATTCTTAAAGTATCATGGGCTTCTAGTAACTTACTGTTAATTTCTGACTTAGAAACTCTATCTAAATTAGCCAAAAGTTTAGAAGCACCTTTATCCTCATCATCAAACATTGATTTATTACTTCTGATAATATCAGCCAACACTTGAAGAGTAGATATTTCTTCTATTTCATCAACAAACACTTTATTCCAAGCCGCAATAATATCTAACCCTTCCCATTTCTTCCCTAATTCTTTAGACTTGAATCTGTAAATAGAACCAAGAATAGAAGCAGTTTCTAATTTTGCTTTTTTTGTAGCAGTATCATTTTCATATAATCCAGAAATAGTTTCAAAGAAAACACTAGCCTTCTTTTCAATTTCGTCATATTGGGCAATACTGTCTCCTTTAGAAAGAGTATCTAAAAATTCATTAATCTTAACTATGTCACTTTTTTCTAAGAAGGCTTCTCCGTCTTCCATGAATACTTTATTTAGTATTTGAAACATACTTTTACTATCTTCGGGAACATCATAAGTAGAAATTGTTGTAAGTGAAACAGAATTACTAAACGGTAAATCTACCCCCATGAGATTAGGACTAAACTTTTGTTCTGAAAAATAATTAAGAATCAATTCAGAAATTATTCTAAACTTTTCAAAAATTTCAATATTCTTTTTTTCTGTTGTTTTCAATCGTTCTTTGGGGCTTGAAGAACGACTAACTAAATATTCTTTGAAAGAGAAAAGCCCACTATATCCAGTTCTATTAGGGTCTACCACTGGCCCTATTCCTAAACCAGTTAATGAACCAGTATTAAGCATAGTGGGGGCTTGTGATTTAACATCCCCTTCTATTAAGTTTTTAAAAGCAAGTAAGAACTCATTTATTTTTGTATAATAAGATTCAGATTTTATAGTTTTATATAAACTTTCTAATTCAGGTTCATCAGCAAAAAAGACAGGTAAGTAAGTATTTCCTTCAGAATAATCATCTAGACTTTCTATTGTATCTAAAAAGACATCAAATGCTTCTTCTGCATTAGAATCAATTAAAATTTCAATATCAGTTTTATCTTCATCTTTTATTTCTTTGAAAAAATCTCGTAAATGGTCTATTAACTCTTCTTTACTCTCACTAGAAATAAGAGCAAGATTTTCTAAATTTCTCTTAAAATGCATTATTCCTAAAGCATCCATATCATATTTATCGCCAACATTAATTTCTTTATCTGGAACAAAAGTATCGTCTACAATCTCTTCACCTAGACTCATTCCTGGGGCTTTAACATCTTTTTCTCCTTCTACTTCATAAGAATATGTTTCAGCAACTAAATCTTTTATTTTAGTAGGTTCGGCTAAATAACCTTGTTGTTTGAAAAACAATTCTAAAAACTCCATAGCCCTAAGATTTAGTTTAGATAGAGGAATTAATTGAGAATCAAAGTCTTGAACATAATTAATCTTTTCTATTCCTTCATTAGTTACTTTCAAAAATTTAGTAACATCAACATCCTCATCAACATCTTCTAACAGTTCCCTTAGTTCCCCTACTTCATCTACAAGGGTATTTAATTCTTCATGAACTTTTTTCCAGTAATCATAGGTTTTCTTCCTTTTTGTAAAGTCTGCAAGTTTTTGAGTATTAAATAATTTTAACATGCTGACATTTTTAATATTAAATCCTAAACTAGAAGGCTTACCTCCTGCTTCATTATTTATACTTCTAATTTGTTTTATTAGTTTATTGATGTTAGTTTTAATTTTAGGAAAGTCATAGTCGCCAAGTGCAGTATCAAGTTGTCTTTTTAGAGAAGATGCATTTATTTTGAACCTTGCTTTACCAGTCAAGTTTCTATCTTTTCGAGGATTATGAATGCTTACTAAATATGGGTCAAAGTCTTCCTTTAAATCAGAAAATGACAAAGCCTTGCCATTATACTTTAGTCTCTTTTGTTCTTTTAAAACTTTACTTATTGAAATCATTACTGCTTGATTAGCAGTTCTAGTCTCTTCTACTGGTTTTAGTTCACCACTTTTTACCTCACCTTTTAGATAAATTAGAATTTCTTTATTCAACTTGCCATATGTTTTTACTTTATCTGCATCAGATGTAAATTTTTTATCATCTATTAGTCGATTAAGCAAAGGAATAATAAACTTACTTTTTATATCCCTGTCTGTTAAGTTAGATTCTCCACTATCAACACCTACTTGTTGAGCATAGTTTTCTTTAAGTTGTTTAAACTCAATTTCATAGTTAGGAATGTATTCTTTAACTGTCTCCAAGTCCATCACCTACCTTTTCTTTTAGTAATTCGCCGTCAATTAATTCATCTACAACTTTCTTTGAGTGATATAGATTATAATATTTTTCTTTATTAGTAACGATTTCTGTGAGTTTTTTATTTAATTCTTTAATGAAATTTTCATTAAACTTTACTGCTGCATTTTCAAGGGAAGTAGCAAAAGAATCCACCGCTTGAACAGTCGTTGCGTCATCGAGTATTAAGCCCTCCGATATAGCGGAGTCAATTTTTTCCACCGCACTACGCAATTCACTTTCTGTTTCGCTTATATATCGGGTTCCTATAAAATTACTCAAATATATAACCTTCATCAAAGTTAAGGGTTTTTTCCGAGCCGCTACTGTGCCATCCGAGGTTTTTAGATACTCCTTCATAGTAGAGTTTCCTCTTTTCACCCAATTGATTGTTTGAGCAATTGCTTGCTTTAAAGAAGTATCATAGTTGCTTTTATCCACTTCTACTGTCGCTGTCATTTGCTTTTGTTCAGTGGTTAAAGGTAAACCTAATGCTTCTAAAGAATCTTGAAATTCTTCATCTTCATAAATAGAATTTAATAAGTCTTGGTATTCTTCTTCTTTTGAATATCGTAAATTACCTATTGGCACTAATGATGACTTAAACCTTTCTAATTCTTCTGGTTTAATTTTATCTAACTCAAGTAACAATTCAATGCCTCGTTTGTCCCATGCGTTTATTTTTCCATCCACAACTTTGCTTTCATAGTCCTTTGTGAAGTTTTTAAACTCCGCACCCTCTCCGCTATTTATTCGGGCTTTTGCTTTTTTCCTTTCTTCAATGCTTTTATCGGCAAGATAATCTTGCAAATACGAATTTCTATCAATAGCAGAACTATGTTTAATAAATTGTATAGATTTTTCAATAGGATTTGAAATTGTTCCCTTTGATAAAAATTGTTTGTATAAAGGAAGCATAAAATACTGAGAACCTTTTTTATTATAAACATTTTTAATAAATCCTTTTATATTTTGATTATTTAGACTAAACATCAGGCTTTCGGCTACTTGTTCTCTTGTTTTTGAAGAGGTTCCTTTCACTTTCACTTTTTGATTTGCCATTTCTAAAATTGTTAAGTAATTTTCTATTTGTTCGGGTTTAGTAACTGTAATAGCCTCAAGATTCATAGAAGATTTATCAGTCCTCTTTAGTCTTACAACATTTCTCATAACATAATCAGATTGAACAATAATTTCATAAAAAATAGGGAAATCAACCACTGGCATTACAGTCGCAGGTTGCTTTTCTCTATCATCACCCTTAAATACAATTTCAAACACCTCTTCTTTCTTAATTTTGTCCAATTCCTCAACTACTTTAGTGACTTCAATGATTTTTTCTAAAACTTCTTCCTTATCTTGCGACCAACCCTCTTTTCTCTTAGCCTTAAAGTTTATTTCGCCCCCTTTTGGGATAACAAAGTTAAGTTTAACATAAGCAAAATGATAATTAGGATTTTCATTTCGCAAAAAACTAGAAACACTAGGTTTAGTTTCACCACTAAAGTAGTTTTCTAATTTATTTTTTAATTTTACTAAAGTTGTCCTATTATTAAGACCTAATTCTTTCTTTAATTCTTTAATAAAGGTTGTTCTTTTGGAATTATCGTAAAGTTTACTCATTTTTGGTTGTTGTCTGTCTTTTTTCATCAAAAATTCATATAAGTCTTGTATATTATCCGCTTCAACCCCCTCTCCAATAATAATTCTTTGAATAATCTCACGAATTCCTAGATGTTCCTTTGGTCTTGAGAAAGTCTCTTGTAGTTTCTTTCTGACTAATTGAAAATTGGCATACATTTTGTCTAATTTGGCAGATTGTTCCACAGCACCTTCAATGCTATCAATTACCTCTTCAAATATCTTAGGAAATTTTTCTGCAAGATGTTCTTCAAATTCTTCTTCACTATTGATTCCTTTAAAAGACTCTACTAATTTTTTGCCACTATTAGTGTTGGATGTTTTTTTGTCAATAGGTGCATTTAACAAATGTTCCATCATGGCTGGATTGTCACTAGCCAAATACTTAAAAAATTGACGGCCTTTTAAGTTAGTCTCGGTAGGAAAATTCATATTACTCACCTAATGCTTCTCTAGCCGCTTTTTGCTTTGCTGCAATTACCTTCATCTGTTTCTGTTTAGGAGTGAGAGGTGGTTTGTTTCTCTCAAGTTCTTCATCAAAGAAAGTAATAAATTCTTTTTGTTCTTTTTCCGAAGGTTTTGTTTTCATAAAATCCGACCAAACAACCTGTGCTTCTTTACTGTGGTTTCCAAACTTTTTCATTTGTTTACTAAGTTTGAATTGAAATCTCCTAAAGTTAGCCAACTTACTAGTTTCTGTTTTTAATATATCTTGCCAAGTCATGAATTCTTATCCCTCCAATCTAACATTTTAAATAAGTTATTTGATAATTTGCTAAGTTGCGATTGCATGTTCTTAGGCCATTCATCAGCATAGTCTTCAATTTTACTAAGTTGTGCATAATAGTCGCCACGCATACCATCGAGCATAATTTCTTTTAAAGTTTTTAATCTGCCTGCAAATGTAGTTAAAGTATCGGGTTCTCCGAAATCATCACCAACTATTCCGCAAGAAATCCTAATGTATTTATCAAGTTCTAAGTATGCTTCTTTTACTTGCCCGTCTTTGTAGGCTTTCAATATACTTTTCCAACTCATTGTAATCTCTCCTTCAATCAATGCTATTAATTATATCGAGGTATGCCCCTCTTACACCGTTCTTTCGTGTAAATAAATTTGATAATCCAATTAATTCCCTTATGGCTTTATTATTATTTCCATCTTTTTCATATTCTTCAGTATTTTCTTGAACAATTCTGCCCCATTCTTTTTCAAACTGTATCATATTTTCTTTTAATTCTGGAAAATTTTGATTTACAAAATAAATTAAATTGTCGAGTCTTTCGTCATATTTTTTACCTCTAGGCACAAATCTAGCACCATCGGTTCTATCTTCTTTTACTATGTCTTGCCAATTCATTGTAATCTCTCCTGCATTTCCAAATAAGGTTTAATGTATTTTTCATGAAAGTTTTCTCTATTGACAAAAGGTCGCATAGCATCAAGAGCATCTTCTAATTTTTCTTTTTGTTCCTGTGTTAATGCTGTTGTGCTTTCTAAATACTTTCTTTGTTGAGTAATAAAATTCATATTATTTTTGTTTTTCAATATATCTTGCCAATTCATTGTAATCACTCTTTATATTTTTTGTTAATTCGTAGTCTAGTTTCATTGATAATTTCTTTAATAGAATCTTTGAGGCTTTGGTTTTTCAATGCTTTTACATATGTTGCTTGGTCATCTCCGACTACCAAATGTAAAATTTCAAGCATGGCATATTTGAGCATAGCATCCATATCGCCACCGAGTCGAGCCACTTCTTTATCCGCAATACCTTTCTTAATTTCTTCTTTCCAACTCATTGTAATCTCTCCTGTATCAAAGATAACTATATATTTTATCCATAGTTTCTTTAAACTGAACTTCTGAACCATCAAGTTCATCTAATAGTTTCAATTTTTCTAATTGTTGTTCGGCCTCATCTAGTAGGTTATTGGTTTTTTCTTTTTGCATTAGGGAAAGAGAAACCCCATGTTTGTCTTTCATAAGAAGTCTCATGTGTGCGTTATCTAATATTATTTGGTAGGTGTCAAAAATATCAAAAAAATCTTCGCTACTCGGAAAAACTCCGTAATTATTAAACCAATCATCTTTCTTTAATATATTTTCCCAACTCATTGTAATCTCTCCTGCATTTTCTTTTTAATATCAAGCCAAATCTCAGGATTGTTCTGTGCTAACACTTCTTGAACAACCTGCATCTGTGCGACAATAATTGTATCTTGTCTCTTGTGAACAAGTTTGCCTTTGAACTCAAGTAGATACTTTAATGACTCTCGAACTTCTTTTGCGAGTTTAGTAAGGCTATCAATCTGTCTTGGTTCTAAGTCAATGTCTAAGAACAGTTCGTTGAGTTTATCATCTAAGCGTTGAACATTCGCACTAAGTAAATCAATCTCATTAACTTCCTTTTTCGCTAGCATGGTGGCTGCGGATTGCTGCACCAATGGTGCTAAGTGGTGCTTCATGTGCCGTTGCACCTGTGTTTTTGTGAGGTCTAAGGCTTGAGAAATACCATCACTTGATATATTACCGTTGGAAAGGGCTTCCTCATAATGTTTACGCATTGGGTCGGTGCATAACTTACATTTAGGATTACTACTGTTAGTGTATTCCCCCATGTGGTTTCTTTGGTGTTGTGCAGTAGTTCCGCTTCTCCACCCGTTTCTTGAATCTAAATCGTCACAACTTGCCGCACCTTGTTCAATAGCCGCTTCAAGTTCTTCTCTACCTTCATGTTGGCAAAACGAGCATCTCTTTCTTGTAATCATTCTTTCACCCACATTGTTGTTTTTAAATCACTAGTATTTGCACTTAGTTCTTTTGTAGTATAACCATAGTTTCTTAGTAATTTGGAATATGCTCTTAAACTTTCTTGCTTGCCTTTTAATTTATTGAGTCCTGCTTTTTCCTCTTTAGTTCCTATTTCCTTAACTACTTCGGTATAAGTTGTTATTAGTTTTTCATCTAAGTCTCTAGTGTTGATTCCTTTACCATCTAATTCTTTTACAATTCTTCTAATCGTTTCTTTGACTAATTGAAAATTAAATTTCTTTCTCTTTAAAATACTGAACCAAACATCAATCCCTCCAAAGTTGTTCTATCCAAGACTTCTTAACTTTGGAAGGTTCTTTTACTTTTGGAGTTTCAGGAACAACTGTCTTTCCTCTAATGTTAAGATAATATTCACCAATCTTCTTTGGTTCCTTTCCTACTACTGTTGCTAAAAGAGTTCCAACTGTGCTTGAAGTTAATTTTTGAAAAGAGAAGGTTTCAATCTCATTTGGCAATCCGGATAAATCAGCACTATCTTCTACTTCATTTGAATTTTTCTTATCACCTACAACAAAAGAAACATCTTCTAATATCCTAGCAATCTCCTTATATTTAGGTGTTCCTTTATTGAACAACCCTCTATTTTTAAGTATTCGTAGCACTTCCTTTCTTAATGAAGGAATACCTGCAAGGTTACTTATTCTAGCAGGTTGGAAACTAAGGTGAGTAATTTTCATATTTTTAATTTGTGCTTCCGCTTCAACCAATACATCTAGTAAGCCTGTTGTAACTAAAGTTCCACCAAAGAGTGCTTGAAACAAAGGAGGCTTAGAAGTATTTTTGGCCTTATTATACCAAGAAGAAGGTGCTTGTTTTTTATCTGGATATTTTGCTTTGAAATAATCATCAGCATAATGCCCGTAAATTTCCATAGGCTTATCATCAATTATTTCTAAATCTTTACCACTACCTGTAAACTTAGTTGGTCTAGTAAAGTAAATGTTTTGAGGATTGTATGAATTGTCTTTCTTAAATACTAAAACTCTACGAATGAATTTTTGAATCTCTTTTAAGTCTTTACCAGTATAAAGTTTTTTAGTTGTCATTGATTCGTTTATTGCTGCAAGAAGTTTAAATGCACCCTGTTGCTTACCTTTGTTAGTTGAGTTTGGTCTTACCCAATTATCAGTAACATGCTCATCTAATTGTAAATATAAATTAGCAGGTTTAGGTTCTCCTTCTTTTCCTACGCTTAAAATATCAGCACTAGAGATTCCCTTACAAGTAGTCATCCAATCAGTATATGATTTCTTAAAATCATACTGACCGTTTAATTCAACTTGAGTTCCATTACTTAGAGTTATTGTCGATTTCTTCGTCTTCGTCATCTTTCTCACCTCCATACTTAATGTTGAACCTTGAAGGGTCACTACCGTGACCCCCAAACGCTACACCGCCAGCCACCTTATTCAAGTTGCCGCAAGCATCACAGCAGTTTTTAATTATATTCCACCAATTCATAAGTCATAACTCCATTTCTCATATCCACCATAATTTAAATCTAATTCTATTACTAAATCGAAGTCAACAACTGCACTATTAGGCGTTTCCAACTTCGTAAAAACCAGTATGCTATACAATTCGTGCCTCTTCCCCCTCCGCAGGTTGCTAAAGAAACTATGAAATATATGTATTTCATGGTCTTTTGTGTATTCTTCAGTTTTATCTTCTCCACGCCTTTTATCTTCTACTTTATTCTTAATATTTCGGTCGTATTTTTTTATTAGTTCTAATATATGGCAAGCCGTTTCTTCTGATAAATACTCATAAAGTGAAGTAACGCGAGCAGTTTGGCTATAAGTAGCACCTCTAATAATAAGTTCTTTTAATCTTTTCTTACAAGGGCCGTCTTCAATATTAACTTTAATCTTTGAAGCATCTAAGGTAGAGCCTGTGGCTTTGCTTTTACCTTTAAGGTTTTTTAGAATATTCCACCACATAATAATCACTTCAAAATAGAGTTTAATTTTTGCTGTGCATCTGAAAATCTGATAGCATCCCATATTTGTTTAACATGTTCATCTTGGTTATCATATTCTGAAAAGAAACCACGACTCATAGCAAGTCCTATATTGACTTTTTTAGGAT
>Ga0114915_1000450_pt1 | contig 19033 bp, 16 predicted proteins | sample MalvirAntarct_55_FD_87288 | JGI IMG/M metagenome (GOLD analysis project Ga0114915, IMG submission 87288) | Marine viral communities from the Global Malaspina Expedition - Malaspina viral metaG Antarct_55 | ecosystem: Environmental > Aquatic > Marine > Oceanic | place: South Georgia Island...
GCGAAGAACTGGACATAGACATTGTTCATGGCCAGCAAAGCCCTGAGCAAAAACAAGCGCGCATTGCCGCTTGGCAGGCCGAAGGTGCAATCGTCGTAATGGTTGGCGACGGCATTAATGATGCCGCTAGTCTCGCGCAAGCGCATTGTGGCGTGGCCATGGGCTCAGGCACAGACTGGGCACAAACCAGTGCCGATGCCGTGCTCTTGGGCGACCGACTGGCGGCATTAACGCCCGCTTTCGCTCTCGCCCAGCGCACAGCGCTTACCGTGAAACAAAATATGCGCTGGGCTGTGACCTATAACTTGGCCATCTTGCCGCCTGCCGCCTTAGGTTTTGTGCCACCGTGGGCTGCCGCCTTAGGCATGTCGCTAAGCTCATTGGTTGTGGTGTTTAATGCGCTGCGCTTACGCCGCGCCAAGCTTCACTAAAGGGTTTTTATGGAAGTTATTTATCTGTTGGTGCCACTGAGTTTGGCCTTTATCAGCATCGGTATTTATGTGTTTTTCTGGGCCATAAAAAGCGAGCAATTCGATGATATGGAAGGCCCAGCGCATCGCATTTTGATGGATGACCAAAGCCAGCGCCGCCGCGACTTAGCCGCGCAAGAGCAACGCCATGCGGAGCGTGCAGCTCAGGCTGCGAAAGCCAAGGACACTGGCAATGACTGACTTTGCTTGGCTGTTTACGGCGGCCACTATGGGTCTGCTCGGCGGCACGCATTGCGTTGGCATGTGTGGCGGCTTAAGTGGCGCCTTCACCTTTGCCCTACCTGCCGATCAACGCCAAGGCTGGCGTCTTCTGCTCTGGCAACTGGTGTTCAATAGCGGCCGCTTACTGACTTACACCTTGCTCGGTTTAACTGCCGGCTATTTGCTCGCCGATCTGCAAAACCTTGGCCCTGCGAAGCAAATCATCCGCATCATTGCTGGCGTTTTTATGATTTTGATGGGCGCCTATATGGCCGGCTGGTTTTTGGCCTTGGCGCAAATCGAACGTTTAGGCGGGCCGCTGTGGAAAGCTTTAGCACCAATACGCCAACGCATGTTTCCAGTGCGCCATCCTGGCCACGCCATCGCTGCCGGTATGATCTGGGGCCTACTGCCCTGCGGCCTTGTCTATAGCGCGATGACACTAGCCATTACCCGTGCCGATCCGGGCCAGTCAGCGCTAGTGATGTTGGCCTTTGGTCTGGGCACGCTGCCCACACTGCTGCTGACTGGCACTGCCGCCGGCCAAATCAAACGCGTATTGCAGCGACCTGGCACACGTAAAACCGCTGGCCTGTTGATTATTCTCTTCGGTCTGTGGACACTGCTCGGCACGCAGATGCACAGCAGCCATCAGCACGGTGGTCATGCGGCGGGAGCTGTGGATCACGAGATGCCAGCAATGGATCATGATATGTCGGGCATGGATCACGACATGCCTCATCACTAACAAGAAATCAGCAACGAGAAATCAGCCATGATTCTAAAATCGCTACGCCTAAGCTCACTACTATTTGGCCTAATGGCCTTCGCTAACCCCGCCCAAGCCGCCATCGGCGATTGGGTACAAGAAACCGCGCTCGGCCTAGAGCAGCATATGGCAAGCCTCGAACGCAGCAGTTATCGCGTCGATAACCATGACATCGTTGTCTTTAGCCGTCACATCGACAGCCCAGCACCGTGCATCGTGATGATTCACGGCTTCACAGCACGCGCCGCACATTGGTTCCGCATGGCAAAATCGCTGCCTAAAGATCGCTGCATCATTGCCATGGACCTGCCCGGCTTTGGCCAATCCAGCTTTCTGCCCACGGCGGCTTATGACCCTGCCACACAGGCCGATCGCGTTAGCGATTTGATCAAGGCCATGGCGCCGAAAAACCCGCAAGTCGACCTTATCGGCAACTCCATGGGCGGCGAAATTTCGGCGCAATTTGCGCTGCGCCATCCTGAGCAAACACATAGCCTTGCGCTGATGAATGCTGCTGGTGTTAGCAGCCCAACCTTAAGCACGCTGCGCAAGCAAATTGCGGCCGGTAAAAATGGCTTTTTCGCCACCACGGTTGATGGCTGGAAGCGCTTCTACGACATCACCATGATTGAACCACCCTTTGTGCCAGGTTTTGTCCTCGATGCTGTGGCCGCAGAAGCTATCGCTCGTGTGCCGCGCCATGAGTATATTTTTAAACAGCTAGGTGGCGTGATGGACGCTGAATTGGGCAATATTCACACGCCAACGCTGATCATCTGGGGTGATCAAGACCAGCTGCTAGACGTGAGCATGGTCAGTGTTTGGCAGCGCATTGCCGGCTCCAAAGCCTATGTTTATAAAGATATTGGTCATATGCCGCAGCTCGAACGCCCCAAGCAAAGCGCAGCGCTCTATCAGCGCTTTTTAGCCGGCGAGCTGAACTAAGCACTGCGAAAATGTCCGATGCCGCGCATTGCATAGGCTTTGCCCCTATCGTCAATGCCGACACCCGGCTGCTGATTTTAGGCAGCATGCCGGGGGTCGCATCGCTAGCCGCAGCTAAGTACTACGCACACCCTCGCAATGGCTTTTGGCCTATCGCGGCAGAATATCTCGCCACAGAGCACGACCTAGCCGCACTTCCTGATGATTTCGATGAGCGTTACGCGCTACTTTTGCAAGCCAACTGCGGCCTTTGGGATGTGCTTGCAAAGGCGCAACGCAAAGGCAGCCTAGATGCAAGCATCCGCAACGATAGCTTACAGATAAACGATTTTAGCCACTTATTCGACGAATTTAGCCGCATATCGCATATAGCTCTTAATGGCCAAGCCGCCAGCAAATGGTTTCATCGCTTGGTGTGGCCAACACTCTCAGCAGCGCAACAGCAACGCCTGCATTGCCATACCTTGCCATCGACCAGCCCGGCTCATGCCGCCCTGCCATTGCCGCAAAAGTCCCAGCAATGGCAGGCTGTATTTCAGCTAGCTCTGCGGCAGGCTTGAGTCTATCGGCATTAACGCTTAGCTTTAGCCAGTCCAAAATAGCTAAAGCAATACTCACTAACGACTATAAGAGAGAAGACTTATGACGCTTACTCGCACCCTGATGGCCAGCGCGCTGATACTCACCTCAACAGCCACTTTCGCCGGCAAACCTGCAGATATCGTCGTTGAAATGCACCAAGTGACCGATGCCGGCATTGCCGATAGCGTCGGAAGCATCACGCTCAGCCACAACCGCTACGGCACGGTCATCACGCCAAACTTAAAAAACCTGACGCCCGGCCAACATGGCTTCCATATGCACACCAACCCAAGCTGCGAGGCCGCTGAAAAAGACAGCAAAATGGTGCCGGGTTTGGCAGCGGGCGGTCACTTCGACCCAAAGAACAGTGGCAAACACGGCTCGCCCTGGGGTGATGGCCATTTAGGCGACCTACCCGTGCTATTTGTTGACGCCGATGGCAGCTCGACAAATCCTGTGCTGGCGCCGCGACTCAAGCTAAATGACATGCGCGACCATTCCTTGATGATGCATGTCGGCGGAGATAATCATCACGACCATCCCACAGCACTTGGTGGTGGCGGCGCGCGCATGGCCTGTGGTGTGGTTGGTGCAGCCGCGAAATAAGCAAAAATGACCATCCCTTTCTCAGCTGCCGAAGCTCAAACCTCGGCAGTGCTGGTTATTAATGCTGGCAGTTCTTCGATTAAATTTGCCCTGATCTCTTGCGACTCACCACAACCCATTGTGCGTGGTGAGATTGAGCGTTTGGGCAGCGCCGAGGCCACGCTTAATTGGCGCATTGCTGAGGATAAGCAAGCCGAACAAATCTTGGCACAAGCCTCACATGAGCAAGGCTTTGCCGCCATTGTGGCCTGCCTAGCACCTTATCAATCCATGCTGAAAGCCATCGGCCATCGTGTGGTACATGGTGGTGAAGACTTGCAAAATGCCGCGCTCATCGATACCGATTGCCTGGCCATACTCGAGACCAATAGCGGCTTAGCGCCACTGCACAACCCCGCCAATATTGCCGGCATTGAAGCTGCCATGGCGGCTTGGCCAACATTGCCGCATGTCGCCGTCTGCGACACCGCATTTCACCAAACACTGCCGGAAATGGCCTATCGCTATGCCATCCCAGATGCGCTGTATCGTGACCATGGCGTGCGCCGCTATGGCTTTCATGGCACCAGCCATCGCTACGTGAGTGAGCGCGCTGCCGAAGCCGCCGGCCTGAGCTATCAAAACAGCAGCTGGTTGGTTGCGCACTTAGGCAATGGTGTCTCCACCTGCGCTGTGCACAATGGCGAAAGCGTCGACACCAGCATGGGACTTACGCCGCTAGAAGGCACCGTCATGGGCACGCGCAGCGGCGATGTTGACCCCAATTTGCATGGCCATTTGCAGCGTAGTTTGGGCTGGAGCTTGGAGCGTATCGACACCATGCTCAACCGCGAAAGTGGCTTGCTGGGCTTGTCTGGCCTGTCCAACGATATGCGCACCTTGCTAGAAGCACGAGCCAATGGCCACGATGGCGCGCGCTTAGCCATCGCCGTATTTTGCTATCGCTTGGCGAAATCGTTGGCCGCCATGCGCTGCGCCTTACCCGCGCTCGATGGCCTGATTTTCACCGGCGGCATCGGTGAACACGCGCCAGATATTCGCCGCGAAACCATGGCGCACTTAAGCTGGCTTGGCGCCACGCTAGATGACGAGCTTAACCAGCAAACTGTTGGCGGAAAATCAGGCCGCATAAGCTCTAGCACGAACACGGCCATCTGGGTTATTCCCACTAATGAAGAGCGACAAATTGTGCTCGAAACCCTCGCCGTCTTGGCCGCTATCCACTAAATCAAAAGGACCGCCATGCACGCGTTTTTATTAGCCCCGACCAGCACCCGCGTTGGCCTCACGTCCACTAGCTTAGGCATGGTGCGTGCGCTTTCTCGCGCCGGTCTCAGCGTTGGCTTTTTCAAGGCCGTCGCACAGCACCACTACAACGATGTTGGCCCTGAGCGCTCCACTGGTTTGGTGAAGCTCACGCACAATATCGACTCGCCAGAACCTCTAGCTCTGAGTGATACCGAGCGCTACATCGCAGAGCACAATCTCGACGACCTGCTCGAAGCCTTATTAACGCGCTTTCATGTCGCGGCTGAAGGCCACGATGTGGTCATTATTGAAGGCATGGTGCCCACGCAGCAGTCGAGCTATGCCACGCAAGTAAATGTTGCGCTTGCCAATAGCCTCAACGCGGAAGCCATTATTGTTAGCGCGCCGCATGAAGAAAATGCTGAAGCCTTTGCCGACCGTATTGCGCTCAATGTTCAGCAATTTGGCGGCCCTGACCAAGCCTGCATTATTGGTGCCGTAGTCAACAAACTACCCAGTGCAGAGTATGCCAAAGCCTTACGTGCTTCCTCGCCATTATTCGCTCGCGATGACTTCCATCTCATCGGCTGCATTCCTTGGGATGAGTCATTAAATACACCGCGCGTGGCCGATGTCATGGCGCTGATGCAGGCCAGCCCCATTTCCGTTGGCGATGCCGCTCGCCGTCGCGTGAAAAAAACCGTGCTCTGCGCACGCGCCATGCCCAATACCGTGCAGCTGCTGCAGCCCGGCGTGCTCATCGTCACTCCCGGCGATCGAGATGACATCATCGTGGCTAGCTGCTTGGCAGCAATGAATGGTGTACCGCTCGCCGGCCTCTTGCTCTGCACCGATTTTCAGCCCGATGAACGCGTATTCACACTCTGCCGCCCAGCCATCGATGCCGGCTTGCCAGTATTTACCGTGGCCTCCGGCTCCTACGATACCGCGCGCGCCTTAGCAAAGATAAACCCGGAAATCCCACTCGACGACGCCGAGCGTGCCGAGGCCATCACCGAATTTATGGCCGGCCATTTGGATCAAGATTGGCTGCAATCACGCTGCGGGCAAGCCCCGGTCGTGCGCATGACGCCGGCAGCATTTCGCTATCAATTAGTAAGTCGCGCCAAAGCCGCTAAAAAGCGCATTGTTTTGCCCGAAGGTGCCGAGCCGCGCACCGTACAGGCCGCTGCCATATGCCAAGCTCGAGGCATTGCTGATTGTGTGTTACTAGCCAAACCTAGCGAAGTGCATGAGGTAGCCCGCAGCAACGGCATCACCTTGCCAGCTGAACTAACCATTATCGACCCCGATAACGTGCGCGAAAACTATGTTCAAGCCATGGTAAAGCTGCGTGCGCACAAAGGCTTAAATGCCCCGATGGCACTGGCACAACTCGAAGACACCGTTGTCCTCGGCACCATGATGCTCGCCGAAAATGAAGTCGACGGCCTAGTCTCCGGCGCTGTGCACACCACCGCCAACACCATTCGCCCAGCACTGCAGCTGATCAAAACTGCACCCGGCTATAAGCTCGTGTCATCGGTATTTTTCATGCTGCTGCCGCAGCAAGTCTTGGTTTATGGCGACTGCGCGGTGAACCCAGACCCTAATGCGCAAGAGCTAGCTGATATCGCGCTGCAAAGTGCGGCCTCGGCGGAAGCCTTTGGCATCCCTGCCCGCGTGGCGTTAATAAGCTACTCCACGGGCGACTCAGGCACTGGCGATGAAGTCGAAAAAGTCCGCGAAGCCACGCGCTTAGCCAAGCTCGCGCGTCCCGATCTCGCACTCGATGGCCCGCTGCAATACGACGCAGCCGCCATCGCTAGTGTCGGCAAGCAAAAAGCCCCGAATAGCGCAGTTGCCGGCCATGCCACCGTGTTTGTTTTCCCTGACTTAAACACCGGCAACACCACTTATAAAGCCGTGCAGCGTAGCGCCAACTGCGTCAGTGTTGGCCCCATGCTGCAGGGCTTAAATAAACCGGTGAATGATTTGTCACGCGGCGCATTGGTCGATGACATTGTCTTTACCATCGCGCTAACGGCGATTCAGGCGGCGACAAAGGCTTAAAACTCAAGCTTAGCCAATGCCAAGATTGCACTGACTAAGTATAAAAGTCGCACTCGGTTTGCGGCGCTAGCCGCATTTGGGTAAGGTCGGGGCTAACAAAAATACAGCCCCGACCCATGCCCTCATCATTTTTAAATCGCACACTCGACCGTTTTGAGCGCCTCGGCAACCGACTACCGCACCCAACCTGGCTATTTGTTTGGCTGTGTTTTGGCGTCGCCGTGCTCTCTGCTATTGCCAGCGGTTTAGGCTGGCAAGCACCTTGGCCCGATGGCAGCCGCGTGGTCACCGCCGCCAACTTAATCTCGCTCGATGGTCTGCGTTATGTGCTGGCCAGCAGCGTTACTAACTTCACTCAATTCGCGCCCGTCGGCAGCGTTATGATCGCCATGCTGGGCCTTGGCCTAGCCGAGCGCTCGGGACTGCTCGGCGGCATGCTCTCGGGTCTGGTACGCCTCAGTGGCGGCCGTGGCTTGGCCTTTATCGTGGCCTTTGCCGGTGTCTTGTCTAGCCTTGCTGTCGATGCCGGCTATGTCGTGATCATTCCGCTCGCCGGCCTGCTGTTTGCGCGCGCTGGCTTGCCGCCATTAGCCGGTATTGCCTGCGCGTTTGCCGGCGTTTCAGCGGGCTTTTCCGCCAATATCGCGATCGGCCCAGTGGATGCCATTTTGGCCGGCATCACCACGGAGGCCGCACGCACCGTCTCGCCCGATGCCACCGTGGCGATTACCGCCAACTACTATTTTATTGCCGCCTCAACGCTGTTGGTGACGCTGGTGATTACCGCGATTAATGCCTGGATTGTTCAGCCGCGACTGCAAGCGGCAGAAGCGATGATGGCGCATGACGCGGTAAAGCATGCGCCGGGTATGGCGCTAGATGTTGCCGAGTCAGATAAAACCGCCGCCGCCCAGCTGCAAACACACACCGCCGATGAGCCAGACGACAGCACCTTGCATCGCGCCGGCAGCCTCGCCGCCCTGCTCTGGACGCTGCTCATCATTGCCGCCTGCGTATGTGCCGTGTGGCCCGCCGATGGCGCTTTACGCGGCCCCGATGGCAGCATTTCACGCTCACCGCTAGTACAAGGCATCGTCGTCGTCATTGCCTTTACCGCCGGTGTCGCCGGCATCCTCTACGCACGTTTTAGCGGCCGATGGTCGCGCGCCAGCGACTCTGTCGCCGCCATGGAAGACACCTTTAAAAGTCTCGCCAGCTATCTCGTGCTGATGTTTTTTGCCGCACAATTTGTCGCTTGGTTTAACTGGAGCCAGCTCGGTCAGCTACTCGCCATTGAAGGCGCAGCCACACTGCAACAAGCCGCCCTAGCACCCACTGCGCTTTTGCTACTGTTTGTCTTAGCCACCTTCACCATCAACCTATTCATTGGTTCCGCCTCAGCAAAGTGGGCCCTAATGGCACCTGTCTTTGTGCCCATGCTGCTGCTCGCCGGCATCCCCGCCGAATCCACGCTCGCGGCTTACCGCGTGGGCGATAGCGTCGGCAATATCATCACGCCATTGATGCCCTACTTCGCCATGGTCGTCGCCTTCGCGCAGCGCTATCAGCCTGCCGCCGGCGTTGGCACCTTGGTCGCTCTCATGCTGCCCTACTCACTGATTTTACTCGTGCTGTGGGGTGGATTTCTCGGACTATGGCTCAGCCTCGGCTGGCCACTGGGTCCTGTTTCATAACCACAACTGTGGTGTCTGAGCTTCGCTTGGGCGCTGTTATGGCCTACGAGGTGTTTCGTGATTTGGAGTTTCCTGCTGTTTCTTACCGGCTTTGCGCTGGTCGGCGTTAGTGCCGCGCGCAAAAGTCGTGGTACTGCCGACGATTACTACTTAGCCAGTCGTGATATATCGCCGGCACTCGCCGGTCTCTCGGCAGTCGCCACCAATAACAGCGGTTATATGTTCATTGGTGTCATCGGCTACACCTACGCCACCGGCTTTGCCGCCATCTGGCTGATGATAGGCTGGATCAGCGGCGACTACGTGGCCTCACGCTATGTCCACGCCCGCCTGCGCCGCCTCACCGAAGCCACAGGCGCCGTTAGCTTTGCCGACATCCTCAGCCATTGGAACGGCCAGCGCGATGTCTTGCTACAGCGCCTGCTCGCACTCATCTCACTGGTATTTTTATTGGCCTATGCCAGCGCACAGCTCGTTGCCGGCAGTAAGGCACTGCATGTTCTGTTTGATTGGCCAATGGCCACTGGTGCTTTCCTCGGTGCCGGCCTTGTGCTGCTTTACTGCTTGGCCGGCGGAATTCGCGCCTCCATGTGGACTGACGCCGCACAATCATTCGTGATGATCGGTGCCATGAGCCTGATGCTGATTGTTGCCACGCTTAACCTTGGCGGCCTAGAAGCTGTCTGGCAACAACTTCATAGCATTCCCGGCTATATGAATGCCTACCCGAAAGACCTCGCATTACCGGGCTTGGCCGGCGGCGTATTGTTTGCTGTGAGCTGGTTTTTCGCGGGGCTCTCGGTGATCGGCCAGCCACATGTCATGGTGCGCTTTATGGCGCTAAATAACGGCGCGCATATGAATCGCGCACGACTGTGGTACTACCTCTGGTTTATCGCCTTCTACGCGATGGCTACCGGCGTTGGCTTGCTCTCGCGACTGTATCTGCCCGATACGGCCAACTTCGATGCCGAATTAGCCCTACCCACTATGGCGCTGGAGTTGCTGCATCCGGTCTTGGTCGGCCTCGTATTAGCAGGCGTTTTCGCCGCCACGCTCTCCACTGCCGACTCGTTAATCTTGAGCTGCTCGGCCGCGCTCACCCATGATCTTGTGCCAGGGTCGAACAAATTATCGCGGCTGAAGTGGGGCACCGTGATCATCACCGCCTTGGCGCTTATATGGGCGCTGAGCAACACCCAAAGCGTGTTTAATTTGGTCATCATGGCGTGGTCTGGCTTGGCCAGCGCCTTAGCACCGCTGCTGATTTGCCGCGTGATGGGCGCGCAGCCGCCGCGCTGGGCACGCTTCGCCGCCGTCATTGTTGGCTTAAGTGTCGCCATTGCCTGGCGCTATTTAGGATGGCAATCAGCGCTATACGAAGGCATGGCGGGCATGACTGCTGGTGGTGCATTATTGGCGCTCTCGCTAATCGTCACACGTCACAAGCGAGTAACGCCTAGCGCGCAGTGACATTGCCCTAGGCATTTTTCCACTCATTTAGTGAGTAACAACCGCTTATGTCTTCAAAAGCCGCGCCCTCACCAGTACTACCAGCTTCTATGCGCTTCGTTGATTGCGCCGCCGTCGGCGACCCCGAGGTCATGATCATCCGCCATGGCGCACTACCAACACTCGCTGCCGGCGAAGTCCTGATTAATGTGCATGCCGCCGGCGTTAATCGGCCCGATATTTTGCAGCGCCGCGGCCTCTACCCTATGCCCGCTGGCGTCAATCCGGTGCTTGGCTTGGAAGTCGCTGGCGAGATTGTCGCCATTGCTCCCGATGTCAGCGGCTGGCAGCTCGGCGATCGCGTTTGTGCGCTGACTAATGGCGGCGGCTATGCCGACTACTGCGCCGTGCCATCGGGCCAATGCTTGCCGATGCCCATCGGCTTATCCATGCAGCAGGCAGCAGCCATTCCAGAGACATTTTTCACGGTCTGGGCCAACCTTGTACAGCTCGGCCACGCCCGCGCCGGTGAGCGCGTGCTGATCCATGGCGGCAGCAGCGGTATTGGCACTACGGCGCTGCTACTTGGGCGCGAGCTAGGGCTGCGCTGCTTTGCCACCGCTGGCAGCAAGGAAAAATGTCAGCTCATTGAAGACTTAGGCGGCGTTGCAGTGAACTATCGCGAGCACGATTTTGCTGAAGCCATTGTGCAGCTCAGCGATGGCGAAGGCGTCGATGTCATCCTCGATATTGTTGGCGCCAACTACCTAGAACAAAACCTGCGTCTGCTCGCCAACGACGGCCGCTTAGTGATTATCGGCATGATGGGCGGCATCAGCGCCACGCTAAATTTAATGCCGATTATGCTCAAGCGCTTGCAGATTACTGGCTCGACCTTGCGCGCCCGCAGCAGTGCGCAGAAAGCGGCCATTGCCGAACAACTACACGCGCGAGTCTGGCCGGCATTAGCCGCAGGACGCTGCTTACCGGTGATCGATCAAGTCTTTGCCCTAGAGCACGTAGCCAATGCCCATCGTCATTTAGAATCAGGCGATGGCATGGGCAAAGTTGTTCTAAGCTTAGTTTGATCGCGGCGCGTTACTTAAACATGAGCAAAACTTAATATAGCCGCAAGCTTGGGTTCAGGCGCTGCTGGCTATTGTGTGGGCTGGCACTGCTTTAGTGCTGAAAAAGGCACATAGCTCATGCAAGAAAATATGTCCGATACCTTGGTCAAGGTTCCGCAAGTCACACTGCTGTTTTGGATAATCAAAATCGCAGCCACAACGCTTGGCGAAACGGCTGGCGACGCAGCCTCGATGTCGCTAAATCTTGGTTATCTGCTCAGCACCGTGCTCTTCACTGGCTTGTTTTTACTCACGCTTAGGGCACAAATCAAAGCCACCACTTTTCACCCAATGCTGTACTGGGCGACGATTATTGCCACCACCATTGTTGGCACCACACTTGCCGACTTTGCCGATAGATCATTAGGCATTGGCTATGCTGGCGGCACCTTGCTACTGCTAAGCCTTTTATTCGGCACCTTATTCATCTGGCATCGCAGCCTAGGCTCCATATCCATCCATTCACTAAGCACGCCACGCGCTGAGTACTTTTACTGGGTCACGATATTATTTTCGCAAACCCTGGGCACGGCATTGGGCGATTGGACGGCAGACTCAGCGGGGCTTGGCTATCGCGGCGCGGCAGTGATATTTGGTCTTATGTTGCTGGTGGTTTTGGCCGCGTATTTATGGACTCATATTTCGCGCACCGCCCTGTTTTGGGCAGCATTTATTTTGACTCGGCCCTTAGGCGCAGTGGTTGGCGACTTTTTGGATAAACCATTGGCCGCCGGTGGCTTGGATCTGAGCCGATTCACCGCCTCGGCAGTGCTTATGGCTTTTATCGTGATGTGCTTGCTGCTCTTTCGGCAAAGGCCGGCAGAGCGAGCAAGCCATTAAACCTAAGCCTAGCAACCGCTTAGGCTTAGGTAAAAAATCAACGAGCAATTAAGCGCTGCGCTTCACCTTAAACCACGCCGCATAGAGCGCTGGCACAAACAGTAGCGTAAGGCCGGTGGCGACGACCAAGCCGCCCATGATGGAGATCGACATCGGCCCCCAAAACACACTACCCGACAGCGGCACCATGGCTAAAATAGCCGCTGCCGCCGTCAACACCACCGGCCGCGAACGGCGCACCGTAGCATCAACAATAGCTTGCCAAGGCTCATGACCTTGCTTGATATCCTGCTCAATTTGGTCAACCAAAATCACCGAGTTGCGCATGATCATACCTGCCAATGCGATGACGCCAAGCAGCGCAACAAAGCCAAATGGCACATTGAATATCAGCAGCGCGGGCACCACACCAATCAGCCCTAATGGCGCGGTCATAAACACCATAAACATCAGTGAAAAGCTCTGCAGCTGGAACATCAAAAATGCCAACATGGCGATTAGCATGATCGGAAATACTGCCGATAACGCCTTGTTCGCCTTCAAACTTTCCTCAATCGCACCACCTTGCTGAATTTCATAACCCGGTGGCAAGCGATCAATGATCGGCTGCAAGGTCGGCATGATTTGCTGCGTGGCATATGGCGCTTGCACACCATCGGCTAAGTCACTGCGCACGGTGAGCTGCAAATGGCGATTTCGCCGCCACAGTACTGGCTCCTCAAACACCGGTTCGAGACTGGCCACTTGGCTCAATGGCACTACGCCGCCAGTGCGCGAAAACAGCGACAAATCACCGATGCTATCAATACGCGAGCGCTCCTCTGGCGTGCCACGAACCACAATATCGATAAGCTCTTCGCCACGACGAATTTGGCTCACCGGCGCACCGGATAGCGCGGTTTGCACGAGATCGGCAATATCGGCACTACTGACACCTAAAAGGCGTGCTTTATCTTGATCAACACGCAGCTTCATCGAGCGGACTTGATCGTTCCAATCTAGCTGTGTGTCGCGCACTAACTTACTTTCGCGCACGGCATCACGCACATCATAAGCAATCCGGCGCACTTCCATGGGGTCAGGCCCAACGATGCGAAATTGCACAGGGAAACCCACTGGCGGACCAAACTCTAGACGCAGCACACGGCCGCGCAAATTTGGGAATACTTGGTCTTTATCAAACAAGGTCATTAAGCGAGTACGCACTGCTTCGCGCGCCTCCAAGTCATCGGTTTGAATAACAAACTGGGCATAGCCAGGGTTGGGTAGTTCTGGCGCCAGAGAGATATAGAAGCGCGGTGAGCCTTGACCAACATAGGCAGTGAAATACTCGATGTCTTTGTCTTTCGCCAAGATTTTTTCCAAACGCTCAACTTCATGCTGCGTGGCCTTAATTGAGGAGCCCTCTTTTAAGCGAAGCTCCACCAAAAGCTCTGGACGCGATGCGGTTGGGAAAAATTGCTGCTGTACTAGTTTCATGCCAAAAATAGACAACACAAAGAGGCTGGCTGTGGCGATCAGTACCACTTTCCGATGCTGCACACAGTAATCAACCCAGCGCCTTAGGTGCTTATAAACCGGTTTGTCATAGGGGTCGTGATGGGCTTTTTCGGCTAAATCTTTGGGCAGCATTAGTACGCCCAAATACGGCGTAAAAATCACTGCGACAAACCATGAAACGATCAGCGCTATGCCGACAATCCAGAAAATACCACCAGCGTATTCGCCCGATGTCGAGCGCGCAAAACCTACTGGCATAAAGCCTGCAATGGTCACCAAGGTACCGGTGAGCATGGGAAATGCTGTCGACGTATAAGCAAACGTGGCCGCGCGAACACGATCCCAGCCCTGCTCCATTTTCACCACCATCATTTCCACCGCGATGATGGCGTCATCGACCAATAGACCGAGCGCAATAATTAGTGCGCCTAAGGTGATGCGATCTAAATGCCAACCAAAGGCATACATGATGACGGCGACAATGCCCAGAACTAGTGGCACCGAGGCGGCCACGACAATGCCAGTGCGCCAGCCGAGGAATAGAAACGACACTGCTAGCACGATGACCAGTGCTTCTAAAAAGGCCTTCTCAAATTCCCATACCGATTGCTCAGCGACTTGTGATTGGTCGGCGTACTGCTCGATCTCGATGCCCACGGGCAGATCGGCGCGAACTTTCTCCATCTCGGCAGCTAAGTCGCGGCCCAAGGTGAGGATATTGCCATCGGCCACCATGGTGACACCGATCGCTAAAACGGGATGGCCATTGTGGCGAATACGAAAATCTGAAGGATCCTCATAGCCGCTGTAGACCTTGGCGATATCGCCTAAGCGCAGCAAGTTACCACCGGCCTCAACACTGACGCCAGCTACATCGGCAGCTGAGTGCAGGCTGCCATCGATGCGAGCAAAAACACGATCACTTTTGGTGTCGATAGAGCCTGCAGGACGCACCTGGTTTTGCTGCGCAATGGCGGCAAAGACGGCCTGCGGCGCTAGCCCAAGTGAGGCTAAACGGCGCGTGGAAAGCTCAACATAGACTTTTTCATCTTGCTTGCCGAGGATATTAACTTTGTTGGTATTTGGCACCGTTTGCAGGCGGCGTTTGACCAGCTCAGCGAACTCCTGCAGCTCGGCCTGAGTAATGCCATCGCCGCGTAGTGCATACAGTGATGTGTAGACATCGGTGTATTCGTCGTTATAAAACGGCCCACGTACGCCGGCAGGAAACTCAGCGCTTATATCGCCAATTTTTTTGCGCGCCTGATACCACAGCGCTTTCAGCTCATCGCCTGAGTGTCGGCCATTGATGCTCAAGGTCATGCCGCCATAGCCTTGGCGCGAAAAGCTATGCACGAAGTTCAAATGAGGCAACTCTTGCACGGCACGTTCCATGCGATTGAGCACTTCATTTTGCAATTCTTCAGCACTAGCACCAGGCCAGGCAACCACGGCTGTCATAGCCGGTACGTTGAAGTTTGGATCTTCCAAACGGCCTAGCTTAGTAAACGAAAAAATGCCCGCCAGCAGTGAGGAAATCATTAAAAATAAGACGATGGTGCGATGATTTACCGCCCATTCGGAAAGGTTGAAACCTTTCATGGACGCGCCCCAGCGGCTGCTGGCTGATTCAAGCCGGCGCCACTGCGCTCAACAGCACGAACCTGCATCTTGGCATCGAGCTTTTGCACGCCCGCGATGACTACTTTTGCGCCATCCGGCACGCCTTTCACGGCCACTGTTTCGTTATTAAAACTCAGCACTTGCACAGCCTGTTTCTGCAAGGTCGGCGCTTTATCGTTAACTAGCCAAACTGAGACTTTATCGCGCGCTTTCACTAAAGCCGTCGCGGGCAAGATAACCGCCGTAGATGGCGCCTCAGCAGACTTCATCACGACCTGTGCGGTCATGCCCAAATGCAATGCTGCAAGCTGCTCTGGCGTGGCATTGTGTAAGGAGAAACGCGCACGATAAGTGCGTAGTGGTTGCGAGGCAGCTGGCGAAATTTCACGTAAACGCAGAGTGATACGCGGCGCATCCGAGCCCCAAATATCGGCCTCAGCTTCTTGCTTGGAGACAGTGGCCATCAAGCCTTCAGGGATGTCAGCGGCAATTTCCATTTCGCCCGGTTTAGCTATTGAGACCACCGGCACGCCCTCGCCAATAACCTGCCCTGCCTCGGCACGAACGGCCGTCACCACGCCATCGTATGGAGCGACTAGGCTGGAATAACGCAGGCGATTTCGCGATAAATCGGCTTGGCGCTGAGCTTGCTGATACTGCGCTTTAGCTGCTTCAGCACGGGCAGTTTGACGCTCACTCTCTGCCACGCTAATAGCGCCAGCCTTGACCAAGGTCACCATGCGCTTGGCATCGGCATTGGCTTGGTCATACTGTGTTTTAGCCACAAGTACCTGATCTTGCGCAGCAGCAGATGCGAGCTGATAGTCACTGCCATCGAGCTGCATCAGCACTTGGCCCTTGCGCACTGTTTGCCCAAGCTCAACTGAGCGTTTAGCAATACGTCCCGCGACTTGAAAGCCGAGATCGCTGGCATAACGCGCGCTCACTACACCTGGCACACTACGTTCAGTGCTCATGGCATTGCCACTAGCCCCAACTGTCATCACCAATACTGGCCGTAGCTCAGCATCGACCTCTGCATCACTTGACGAGCAAGCACTCAACGTAAGCAGCGCGGATGCAAAAAAAATGGCGCTAGCGACATAGCATTGGCTAGAGGAATAACGTAGAAAACGTGCGTTCATGATGACAAGCTCAACAAAAGTGGCGGATGTTCTTTTAGTATTTATGCTGCAAACAGGACAGACTTTGACCATTAACTAGACCATGCCGTATAGTAATAAAACCTATTAAATAGACTGTCAAGTAAACTCATGAGCAAAGATCAGCCAGCGATTGCTAAGCGCGGTCGCCCACGCGACCCAAAACGCTTGCAAAAAATCTTCGAGGCTGCCTCACAGCAGTTCCTCGAGCATGGTTATGATCGCGTCAGTATGGACGCGGTGGCGAGCGCTGCCGGCGTCTCGAAAATGACGCTGTATAACAACTTTGCTAGTAAAGATGCGCTGTTTGAGGCCTGCGTGGCCTATCGCACTACAGGTATATTTGCCGGCTTTAGCGATGACATGCTTGATCCGAAGCACCCAACCGAAGCGCTTACTCTCATTGCCCAGCAGTTCATCTCACTCATGCGCGCCGATGATGTCATCCGCATCCACCGTGTCATGTTTGGTCTAGCCACAACGCATCCCGATATTTGCGCGCGCTTCTACAGCGCCGGCCCCGAACATGTGAACCTGTATGTACAGGACTATTTGAAGGCCGCCGTAGCTGCCGGAAGTTTGGCCATTAGCCATATATCGCAAGCAGCCGATCAGTTTTTAGCGCTGAATTTGGGCCGCTCGCACCTAAAGGCCACCATGGGCTTAGGCAAGCCTAGCGCCGAGGCCGATGCGCTATTAGTTCACGAAAATGTGGCGATGTTTATCGCGCGCTATGGCAAGCAAAATCTTTCGTAGGTGTTAGCTAAACAGCTACCCTTTTTGACTCACGATATTCGCTTGGCGAGCAGCTCAGCCAACGACGAAAAGCACGCACGAACCCACCCGAGTCCATAAAGCCCAAATGCGCTGCCAACTCATCCATTTTCATCGATGAGTTCTCCAGCAGCTGCATGGCAATCTGCTTACGCTCTTCATCAACAATATCTCGAAAGCTTGCGCCCTCTTGCTCTAGCTTGCGCCTTAGTGTTCGTGGCGACATGGCGAGCGCTACCGCCATGTCATCCAGCGAGCTACTCAAACCTAAGTCACCTAATAATTTTTGTCGCACTCGCCCCGACACGCCAGAAACGCTTATTCGCTGCATACGCAAACGGCATTGCTCTTCTAGCAATAGCACTAAGCCGGCATCGTAATTAGCAAATGGCAAATCTGCCTCTGCTCGACTCACCGTAATGCTATTTTTCTGTGCGAAAAAAACAGGCTTGATGCCACAGAGCTTCTCGATGAGCGTGGCATCAATGCTGGGCTGCCCAGCAAATTGCAATTTTTTTATACCAAAGCCCGATAGCGACAGCTCTTTGATTAAATTGATAGTGGTTGCCATATCACGCTCTAGCAAAAACTCCCGAAGATGTGGCGATATAACACTCGAATCAAGGCTGATGCCAAACTCATCGCCTTCATCGATCAAGGCGACTTTGCAGTAGACCGTGCTTAGCGGCAGATAGCGAATGCCTATCAACACCGCGTCACGCAAAGTTTTGCTTGTGCGCAAGGCAAAGCCCCAAACCCCAAAAGTAGCCAAGCTATATTGCAGACCAAGTTCAAAACCCATGGCAAGGCCATCGGGCATGGCCAGCATCATATTCTCAATAAGTCGCATTTCCTGTTCGCGACTAACCATGCCTTCAGCGCTAGATAGTGCCTCTTCGGATATACCGGTGCCGAGTAAACAGCTAGCCCTATCCATGCCCCGATGCAGGGCAAAGTTGATCATGACCTGGCTCACAGCAGCGGGGTGCAGCTGTTCTTCATGCGTGGACATAGATGGTGGAGCCCTTTTTCCGTTACTGAATGTGGCCGCAGATTCACTACAGATGGCCACACCGGCCGTAGTGATGCTTGCTATGAAGCCCTATGGTTCTAAGTTAGCACTACGAGGAATACTAACGATGGAAATTGATCGCGCCGTATTGAACAAGCAAGCCATTGCCAGCGCCAAGCACTATATGGGCAAAATGGCCTGGCCGACAATCGCGCTCACCGTCAGTGTCGTGACTGCTTTTATTTTATGTTTGGCATTATTTGCTAGCGGCGCGCTTTCGCCATGGCTGGCGTTTATCGCCTGTGCGGCACTGACATATATGTCATATACCCCGCTGCATGAGGCGGCTCACGGCAATATCCATGGTCAAAACGATAAGTACAAATGGGTTAATGATCTCTGCGGCTACTTAGTCGCGCCCATCATTGCCATTCCTTATGCCTCTCACCGTATTGAGCACTTTACTCATCACCGCTATACCAACCAAGCCGACAAAGACCCCGACTTCATTGTCAGCGGCATGGGTAAGGGCGCCGTGTCTTTCATCACCACGATTTTTAAGTTTCTGTGGACGCAAAATAGCTTTTTCGTCAAACACGGCTGGGCTGCTGCATCGCTAAAAGAGCGGAGCATTTACTGCCTAGAGGTCGCTGCATCATTAGGCTGGCGAATTGCTTTTCTCACCTTTGTCGATCAGCCAGGCACCTTCGCTGTAATACTTTTAGGCTATATTTCTGGTGGAATTTTTACTGCGTATTGGTTCGCCTATCGGCCACATTTTCCCTACGACCAAACACAGCGTTATCGCACCACGAGCAGCTTAATCATGCCGGCATGGATGAAGCCTGTTGAGTGGTTTTGGTTTGGGCAAAACCTACACTCCATCCATCACCTTTTCCCACGCGTGCCGTTTTACCAATATCACGCCTTGCA
>Ga0114915_1000451_pt1 | contig 19024 bp, 32 predicted proteins | sample MalvirAntarct_55_FD_87288 | JGI IMG/M metagenome (GOLD analysis project Ga0114915, IMG submission 87288) | Marine viral communities from the Global Malaspina Expedition - Malaspina viral metaG Antarct_55 | ecosystem: Environmental > Aquatic > Marine > Oceanic | place: South Georgia Island...
CATCAATTTGACGCTTTAGTATCTTGGACATTCAACTTAGGACCTTCTACTTTAAAAGCATCTACAATGCTAAAGGTTCTAAACAAAGGTGACTATGAAGATGTTCCTGAACAGATAAAGCGTTGGAATAAAGCAGGTGGAAAGGTTCTTGATGGATTGATCAGAAGAAGGGAAGCAGAAGCCTTGTTATTTCAAGGACAGGATTGGAGTCATGTCTAAAGGATCAGTAAGAAGACCTGAAGACATAAAAAAGATATCAGATAACTGGGATAAAATTTTTAAGGCTAAAAAAAATGGCACTAAGCAAAAGACAAAATCATAGATTAGGAGCAATATTGGCTGTAATGTTCAAGGATTCACTGCCAAGTGAAGTATTAAATGAGCTTATTGTGGATGGTTTTGTTGAAGTAAGTGGTCAATTGTATTTGCTCACTGCTAAAGGTCTTGATGAAAAAAATCGTTTATGTACTTTAAGCGGATTAAATATCATGTACACATCTGAAAAGAAAAGGGAAACTACTTAGCTAAAAAGTTACTAATATTATTGATGCCCACATTGGAGCAGTTAAGACGAGCAACTTCATAACTATTATCTTAGACTCGTGGCTCACTAATTTACGAAAACCATATCACTAAGCTGTTTAAATCCATACATACGCTTAAACGTGCCCTCAGCTTCTTCTAAAGGCATTTTATCCTCTTTGTACAACTCTCTTTCAACACATAAGGCATGGAACCATCTGTTGAAGTTAATAATGTACGGCGCTTCATCATCATATATAAATTCACTCATTGTCTTTGACCTCTTCAGCATTTTTTATATCAAGTAAAGATACCACATCAACTATTAGATGTGTATCAAGCCATTCTTTGTTAATGCCGTCATTGATTAGTTTTTTTCTTAATGCTTCTTCTATATTTTTCATATCAACCCCCTAGTTGAATGGCACAAATTTCATAAAGGGTTCTTCCTTATGACCTTCGGGCATGAATTCTATTAATTTTTCAACGCTTCTAATGTCTCTATCAAAACTTATAGTTTCTCCGTCTCCATCATCACAGGCAAGTATTCCAATACCTGCATATGTATATGAAGTTGTGGTTGACTCAAGTTTAAAATATCTATTTGTATCATAGAGCAATCCATTATCATCAATATACATAATCACATCATCCCCCAACCTAACCACATCAAAGGCATTGCAATTCAACATCTTTGAAAACTCTTCGGGGCTTTGATTATTTAGAATAACTTGTTTAGTAATAGTCTCTTTAAAAGGGTCTACTACAATTACCTCTATAGAATTAGACACTGCTCACCTCCTTGCACTTGTCGGCATATTGATTTATTAACATGGCAATCCTTGAATTTATAGTCACATGACCATTTTCAAATCTTGCAATCATGCTTCTATTTGGTTTTCCTTTGGTGTAATACCCAAGATGTTCAGCTAATTGATGCTGTGTAATACCTATCTCTTTTCGCAATTCATAAAGGTCTAGACCTGTCATTTTATTTATTTCATTCATTTTACTTCCTCGTAATGTATGCCAAATCTATCTTGTACTGTGTAATACCATTCCATTAAATGCTCGTGACACATTCCTTCTGTCCATTCGGCAGGGTTTATTTTCTTTTCATTCCACTGTATGTACCACATTAAAAACGAGTGCCAAAATTTTGGATTAGTTTCTAAACATGACTGCAATGTAAATTTACTCACTTCATTATTTGTTTGCATTTTCTTCCTGTAGTTGATTTTGAATTCTAGTTATCTCTTCTAACTTTTGCTCAGCAGTTCTTTTAACTTCATCAATTATGCCTGCCATTAAGTCTGCTTCATTTCTTACTAGTCTTGATAACAATCCTCTTACTTGCTGACTTTTATTGATTCCAAAGTCATTATGTATTTTGTCCATCAATTTCCAAACATCTACAGGTATTGTAGTTGTTACAGATTTTTCGTATTCATTCTTTTTACCTTTCATTCTTATATCCATATTATTCCTTTTAATTTAATGTTTAATATAATAAACATTATACATACCTAAGAGACTTAAACAACCCATAATGTACATTAAATGCTAACTCCTCTAATTACTAACTCTTCATAGATAGATAAATATAATTTTTCGTCATACACATCAAATTTTCCTATCTGTTTCTTTAAGGATAATATTGCAATCATATCCATTAACCATTTAGTCTCTTCATTCTTAACTTTGATTTCATCTTGCATTACGAGCCCTCCTATCTTTAGCGTAGTAAATTACGTCTAAACCATTATCGTCATACTTATTGCCGATGTAAGTTCTTACCTGTCTCATGTTTGAGAAAAGAAAATCTTTAATAACAAAATTATCAAATATCCAACCGCTTATTTCATACGCCATAAAATCACCTTTACAGCCTATATAAAAACAATCAACTCCCACTTCTATTTGGCACTTATCATTAATCCAATAAGTATCAAATTTTCCTCGTACTTCTTTTAATGTGAATCCTTTGTCTCTTAACCATTTTGCAACGCTTTGATATTTCAATTTAGTTGGCGAACGTAACTCAACCTTAAAGACGTTCTGCATTGTTATCTCATTTATCATTAGTGCAAATCTCCTTTTCCGCCGTATTTAACTGCATCAGATAATTGTTCCCAATCCTCTTTAGAAATATTTAGTTTTACCTCATTGAGATGCATATCTCTTAGATTCAATTCGTATTTTTTTGATAATGTTTCTATCAAAGTAAATACATATGCTTGTCGTATACTCATAATAACCTCCCAGTTTGTTTATCTACTGCTGCTATAAATCCGTAATCATCTCGTAACACCCACCACTTCGGGAATTCAGCACTTAGCTTTTCTGATGGTTGTTTATAATTTCTGCCACTATCTGAGCATTGCGACATATATTGATATTCAGCTTGCTCATAATTTCCTGCTTTCCTATTTGACATTTTTACACTCTCCACTTATTTCAAAGTCATACCATTGATATAACTCTTCTTTTACATCTGTATATGCAGTTCCAAATAAACGCGCTAGTCGCATATCTGCTTCTACATAACCCCATTCATCTATGAACTCAATCATGTTGTGTTTCATACATGTAAGAGTTAAAGAATCATTTATTTTTTTTACTGTCTCTTTCATTATGATAACCTGTCTATTTTCTTAGCTAAATCATCAAAGTTTGCATCTTCTAAAGCTTCAGCAGTAACAGCTAATATAGCCCCTGCATCCCACTGTGAAAACTTACTAACTACTAAACCTAGGGCTTCGGCATCAGTAGCCTTGTAGCCACCAACATAAGCCTTTTCTTTAATAGCATCTAGCAGCATAGGCATTACCTGTGCAATCATCTCGTCTGTACTCGCATTCTTGTTCAAAGTAATATTCATATTATCTCCTTTAAAATTATTTACTTTATTGTTTAACATAGTAAACATTATAAAGAGGTTTATTAATATAAACAACCCTTTTTGTACTTTATTTTAATTATTTTTAGAAGGGTAAATCATCATCTATATGTAATAGTGATTCTTTATTTTCCCAAAGTTCTTGTGCGTAGAGTTTCGCGAAGTTTTCTTGCATTCCGTATTTAGTGAATAGCGCTTTTTCAGAGCCATATTTTGAATGAAGTAAATGGTGATGGTGAAGGCAAAGAGGAATAACATTTCTATCATCGGCTTTCATAGACATGCCGCGTGTTCCTATCCACGGCTTCAATAAATGGTGGGCTTGCACAGTCCTATGATGTGACAAAAAACCTGCTTTACATATACTGCAAGGCAGGCTTCTCACATAGGCTAAATGCTTTGGATTTCTAGAAGGGCGCGCTTTCTTCATCAATGACTGGCATTAGTGAACAACTGATATATTCTTTACCGCTATCATGACTCACTCTATTCCATCCACCAAATTTATACTTCCCAGCATCTATTGTTAATTTTCCACTAACATCGGGTGATTTGGGTGTCTTCTTTTCAGATTCTTCATGCGAGTAAACTAAGCCTGCGCTAATCATAATTTCAAATTTTTTGTTACCTTTATCGTTTTCACTTTCAACTAATATACCGTATTTCTTTTCACCGTTAATCATGAAGAATCCTCTCTTCAATACCTGTGATGTATTTTCTATAAATAAAGCACCTGTTAGATTGTTATCATATTCCATTACTTTCTCCTTTTAATAATTTATATTCGTAACCCTTACTATTGAACAATTTTTTCTTTTCTACAACCTCACCTGTGCAGGGAAGGTTATATTTTATGCGACTATGTTCTTTCCGCAAATTTCTAATTGCTGCAGAAATTGTTGGTTCGCCATAAAATTTTTTAGTATTTCGTTCTATTGACTGTTGCAGTTTCCAAAATGTCCACCACTCGCCATTTGACATACACATAAACACATAATCATCTAAACTATTTGGTATCAACATCATATAGCCCTAATAATTTTTCATAAGATTCTTTTATACCACCACTACAAGCCATAGATGCTTTTTTTATTGTTGATGCATTTAGTGTATAAATTCTTTGGCACTCTTCACTCAAATGGTCTGTAAGAAATGTTCGCAAATGATGTAAATACTTTGCCTCATCATCAGTATTAATAACAACTGCCTTATTGTCACTTATAATTTTATATTTACCTTTAGGAATTTTCATTGGTCTTTTTTCTTCATCTACAGCAGGGCTTTCGTATGGTGGATTTTTAGTTTTTGTGATAGCTGGTGCTGATGATTTATTATTTATAGCATTATCAACTTCAAATGAACTTGCATATTCACCGCCACCCAAACCACACGCAGAAAGCGCACGACCAATTGCACTGGTGCAACAATTTTCTAGGGCTGATGTTTTGTTTACCATGCCCTCTCCACGAAATTCCTCAGCGTAGTCACTACCAATAACATTCCATTTGCCATCGTTAAAAACCTTTATAGTAGCTTTAACGACCACTCTTTCCTTATCATGTAGAATAACTTTAGTTGTGATACTTGCTGCATCACCATACGCTTTTCTAAATTCATCTACTCTTGTGACAACCTGTGTATAAAATTTACCTTTTATATTTACTTTATCTGATTTTGGGAGGTTGACTATTTCAGCAATTGCTCCATTTAATTTACTCATTATATTCTCCATAATTTTTTAGCTGCTTGCTTTTCACCACTTGACCACATCCAATCATCAAAATTTGGCATAAACAAATCAGCGACAATACTAATATCATTACTATAAGAAAGAACATTCATCATATTGATAGCTGCTCTCTCCACCACATTCATATGCATATCTAAATTGACTACTGGCGTAGTGATAACTTCTTGTTTAGTAGTTGTCACATACACATAATCAATTATCGGTGTGCATTTTTCGGCGGCTGCATATATAGCTAATTGTCTTGAGGTTGTATCCAGCATTTTGCTAGGCAACCTGTTAACAGTTTTTATATCACGAACCACCCCCTCGTACTGCAAATCTAAATATCCAATAATTGGGATGGGTAAAGATTCCAGTTCAAGTTTTATTTTCTTTTGTGTTGCTACAGGAACACCCAAACTTCTAAAGTGAGGTATTGCTATATCTACATAGGTATTTATTAAGTCTCTTTCTTTGCTAACCTTATTAAGGTCAAAAGGTATTTTTTCTTCTAGCGCCTGCTCTAGTCTTTCATCAAAAACATCTATTGCAAACTTCTGTAATTTCTTTAACGATATATCTTCGTATACTCCTTTACAGATTGCATCGTCAACAGCAATACCGCGCCACATAGCAGGAGAGCCAAAAGAATCACGATAGCCGCTTGTATGTAAAATCCATCTAGCTGGGTTTGTAATGAATTGGTTAATAGAACTGGCACTTAAATGGTTAACGCCATGTTGTTCAAAGGGATTATTTTTCATATTATTATCAAATTATTATCAAATTATAAATAACATGGTAAGACAAAACGGGCGCATATACAAGATTTTTGTGATATGATTATTTCATGAAATTAGGAAACTGGTTGAAAGACAATAAATACACACATGAATCATTCATTAGTATGGCTAATAAAAACGGTGCGTCTTTTACAATTCATGCTCTTGCCAAATGGTGTAGAGGTGTTCGTATTCCTAGAAAGGAAGAAATGCAAACAATAAATAAGCTGACTAAAGGCAATGTCCAACCAAATGATTTTTATAACTTGCAATCCTAATTTATAAAAAGTACATTATGGGCTATGAGTATAGAAGCCCTAGGATGGTGTAAAAAGCAAGACTGCAATACGCCAAGTACAAAGTTAGTATTATTTATATTATCCAATTATGCAGATGAACGACATAGCTGCTACCCAAGCGAAAAACATTTAGGAAAAATCTGTGGCATTAGTGACAGACAAATTCGTAGATGCCTTGCATGGTTAGCGGAGAACAATATGTTAGAAATTAAACATAGAAAAGGCACTAGCAATAGGTATTTTTTGAGTGTGGACACCAACGTCCTTACCGTTAGGACACGCAAGTCCGCCTATACTAAAGACATACAAAAGAAAAAACCACAGACTAATAAAATAAGGAGTAAGAATGAACTTGCAGGCTAAACTTAAAGACGAACAAAATATAGACGCATTCAAATGCGGAGAGGGTTCACACAAATTAACTTGTCCCCAATGTCAACCACCACATAACCCAAGAGATAGACCATTAAGTATTACGATAGAAAATGATACTGCTTTATGGCTATGTCATCATTGTAATTTTAGTGGTTCAATAAAACCCAACGGAAATTCGTCACCACCTGTTGTAAAAATAGAAACTAAAAGTATTGGTTTTGATTCTAAGGCTAATACTTTTTTAGATGATTATTTTACTAATAGGTCAATTAGCCGTGATACATATCAAGCCTTTAATATTTTTTGTAAAGATAATAAATGGATTGGTTTTCCTTTCAATGGTTTTAATAATAGATGTGACAATATTAAATACAGAACTTTAGATAAACAATTTAAACAAACACCAAAAGCTAAAAAAAGTTTATACAATTACGCACATGTTAAAGATGCAAATGTAGTTATTTTTGTAGAAGGCGAAATAGATGTTTTAAGTTTATGGGAGGTTGGTTTTAAAAACTGCACTACCCTTCCTGACGGTGCGCCTGCCACAGTTTCCTATAAAGAAAATGATAAAAGATTTAGTTGCCTTGGCACACACCCACTCAAAGCACAAAAAATAGTTTTATTTGCTGATGCTGATGGTGCAGGTGAGAACTTAAACAAAGAACTAATACATAGATACGGAAAAGATAAGTGTTGGATAGTTGTAACACCTAAAGATTGTAAAGATGCTAATGATATTTTAGTTAAACTTGGCGCGGATGCTTTGAAAAAAGTTGTGCAAAATGCAGAGCCTTTACCTGTTGACGGTTTGTATTCTGTAAAAAGCTACACAAAAGATGTATTAGATTTATATAACGGTAATTACGATAAGCCTTTAGAGGTTGGTTACCCTAGTTTAGACAAATTATATAAAGTGCAAAAAGGCACGTTTCATGTTTGGACAGGTATTCCTAATCATGGCAAAAGTACATTTTTAGACCAAGTTTTAGTAAACATTGCTAGAAAGCATGAATGGAAATTTGCTATGTTCTCACCCGAACATTCAACAAAGATGCATATTAGAAGGCTGTCACAGATAGTTGCAGAAAAACCATTTGATAAAGGTTTTGCTACAAGAATGGATACAGAAGAATTGCATAATACTTTGGAATTTATACATGAGCATTTTTACTTTATAGAGACAAGAGAGCATGTTCCAAATGTAGAAAAGATATTAGAAATAGCTGGTGAGAGTTGCCGTAAGTTTGGAATTAATGGCATTGTTATAGACCCATTTAATGAGGTATCAGCAATTAGGAGAGGTAACCAAAGAGAGGACGAGCATATTAGAGACTTTATTTCCCAGTGTAAGAGGTTTGCTAGAAAGCACGATTGTACAGTTTGGGTAGTTGCACACCCTACCAAGATGCAAAAGGATAACAGCGGCGGCTATGCGCCCCCTACAGCTTATGATATTGCAGGTGCTGCCCATTGGCATAACCAAAGTGATGCAGTAGTTACAGTACATAGAGATTTTGATGATGATTCTGTTAATATAATAACTAGAAAAATTAGAGAACAGGGTTTATATGGTTCTATTGGAGAGGCAAAGTTTGAATTTGACCAATCAAAAAGAATATTTAGAGAGAGAGCTTTTGGTGCTGTAGATGCGGCTGATTTACCAACAAACTGGACATATTAATATGAAAGACATTGGCAAGATTTATGACCTAATAGCGTCAGACTATGATTCTAATTACTCTGATGAAAGAGTTGGAAATATAGTAGAAGCGGAAAATGCATTTATTAAAGAAATGATGCCTTATAAGTTTGGCAGTCTACTTGATTGCGGAAGCGGTACAGGTTTGTTATTTGATTTGGCTGATATAAAACCAAACGATTACACGGGCATAGACGCATCACAAAAAATGATAAACATAGCAAAAAAAAAGTATCCCGATACTCACTTTGTTCATAGTGATGTATTTGAACATTATGGTTGGTATGACTGTGTAATCTCATTGTTTAGTGTTCCTGATTATTGTGGAATAGGTGTTATAAGAAAATCATATGACTTACTAAAAAATAATGGATTATTCGTTTGCACTTTTATTAACACAAACGGCGCATATAAAAAGATACATTGCATTGAAGAAATGGGTATAGATTATGACCCGCATACATTCACATTTGAAGAGATTTCACAGGAACTAGAAAAAGTTGGTTTCAACTGGTACTATATATTATCAATTATTAATTTAGAAGATGGTACAGATGTACAGAAAATGACAAATCACCTATTAGATAACAAGCACAACTTAGCAAAAGCTAAATATTTTTTTGTCATAGGAGAAAAAGATGAAACTTAAATTGAGCATGAACGTATTTGATGCTGCACTTAGCAGGCTTCAGGAAATATACGAGCAAGGGCATACGGTAGTAATATCACAAAGTGGCGGCAAAGATTCAACGGTTTGCATGGAGCTTGCAATCATGGCTGCTGATGCAGCTGGAAAGCTTCCAATAAACGTCATACATCGTGATGAAGAAATAATGTTTCCAAACACTTATGAGTATCTTGATAGGGTGGCTGCTAGACCTGAAGTTAATATGCATCATGTTTGGGCTGGTCAGCCTGTAGTAAACGTATTCAATAGAGCAAATCCTTATTGGTATATTTTTGATGAAACAATACCTCGTGATGAATGGGTAAGACAACCTCCTGAATATGCCTATCAAATTGAAGAGAAAAATATACAAGCATTGGTAACTAAAGAAAGGTTTCCAACAGATGAAGGGAAAGATTTATTTGCCTGTATTGGATTGCGGGTACAGGAAAGCCCTAACAGAAGAATGGGCTTATTCTCTAGTAAGGGTCATATAACAAAACCTAATAAATTAGGAGTTAAATACGTTAGACCGATTTATGATTGGGAAGACGGAGATGTATGGAAGGCTATTGAAGATTTTAAATGGGATTACAATCATGCGTATGATGTCATGGTAAAACATGGTCGTAGTAAGAATAAATTAAGAATAGCGCCACTTACAATGACAACTTCAGGTATACCTGATTTACAACTTGCACAGAAGGCATGGCCTCAGTGGTTTGACAAAGTATGTCATAGGCTTGATGGGATAAGAACTGTTACACAATTTGGTAAAATATCCTGTATGCCTAGAAGAAGAGCAGGAGAAAATTGGGAAGAATGTTTCATGCGCGAATGTATACATGAAGCCCCGCCTTGGATTGCTAAAAGGTCACAACTTGTTCTTAACCAACAATTAGAAAAACATCGTAGACAGAATGGAAATATTCCATTTCCACAAATTAATGCCTTACGAGCCAACCCGATAGGTTCATATAAAAAATTAGCAATAGCTATGTGGAACGGTGACCCATTCAGTTTCAAAGCTGGGTTTTTACCATATATGGAGCCTGAGTATTTTAGAAAAGGAGAGGGCTTTTGGGGTGGAAAGCCATCATTTTAACATGTCTGTAATTATGGAAGATTTACAAGAACACATAGATGAAGTTTCATGGATATGGGCTAAAACTTATGCAGATATTGCGCCACATTGGTATATAAGAAGTCATGAAGAGCCTTATCTTTACGCAATTATGCAAAGAATGATAAAATTAAAAGGCAAAGAAGAACAATACACTAACCATAAGGGAACGACATACCCTTGCAGATATTTTTATCATGGTAATTATAAATATTGGGAAATGTCACCCGTAATAAATAGAGCAGAGGTAAGCAATGGCTAAATTTAAAGGTAAGGCACAAGTAGAAAAAAAGAACGCAGTTCTTAAAGCGCTAGATGTTCAGTACATCACGCACGATAGAATTGTTCCAAATACCTATAACCCAAATAGGCAATCAGAAGATGAATTTGAGTTATTAAAAAGGTCTATGACTGAAGATGGATTCACACAGCCAATAGTATGCGTAAAACATGAAACAGAAGGCATGTTTAGAATTGTTGATGGGGAACATAGATGGCGTTGTTCTAAAGAATTAGGTTATGAAGAAATACCTATAGTAGTGACCCCTATGTCAATGGAGCAAGCGCGTATCGCAACTTTAAGACATAACAGGGCAAGGGGGTCAGAGGATATAGAACTTACTGCTAACGTCCTTAGAGATTTAGAGTCATTGGGCGCTTTGGATTGGGCGCAAGATAGCTTAATGATGGACGATTTAGAATTGCAAAGAATGTTAGAAGATATACCTGCTCCTGAAGCTATGGCTGGAGAAGAGTTTGGACAAGCATGGATTCCTGTTGATAATGATTCTTCTGAAGATGGTGTTGCAGGTGTGGAGCATAAAACTAGTGACGGCATAATGGTTAAGTCACTGACCGTTGAGGCATTGAACAAACAAAGGGAAGTAGAAGAAGTAGTGCGAAATGCTAAAACCGACGAAGAACGAAACATGGCAGTTAAAGAAGCAAACTTCTATAGATTGAATTTAGTATTCAGTGGTGATGAAGCAGATACAGTTAAAACAGCTCTAGGTGTTAACCCTGCTGAAAAACTATTAGCTATGTGTTTATCAGAATTAGCAAAATAGTGCGCTATCACATAATGCACCTCGCTGCTTTGGGCGGGGTAGTATTACCAAAACCAGTAAAAAAAAGAAAAAAACCCGTAAAACAACACGCTGACAAGCCGCTGAAGGCATTATCAACAGATGGTTAAGGGCTTAGGTATGGAGTATATTTGTACTGCTGTCCCTGAAAGAAAGCCTTTTGTAATGTACTTAGAAGACCACATTCCTAATTTAAAAGTAGTATGGGACAGGCATAGAGACCCGATGGAAACATTTATGAGAGCATGGGGTGAGAACCCAAGTTCCCCTTCATTAAGATTTCAAGATGATGTAATACTTTGTGAAGATTTTTTAGATAAAGCACATGACGTAATATCCAAGAACCCTAATGATGTAATACAGTTTTTTAGTATGCGAAAGGCTGATAAAGATACTGGCACTAGATGGGAAAATGGAAGTAACTGGATTGGCAATCTTTGTCACTATCTCCCAAAAGGTATGTCAGGGCAAATATTTGATTATGGATTATCTTGGAAACGTATTCATGAACACCCAACAGCAGATGACCTATTAATGGCTGATTATTTCAAAGAAAACAAAATAAAATATTTATTACATTGTCCTAACCTAGTAGACCATGCAGAGGTTTATTCAGTGATAGATAAAAAAAGGTCTAAGTATCGTAAATCCAAAACTTTTAAGAATCCAGAATTTACAAACTTTCCTCTTATCAAAGATTTCACAGTTAGAATGAAGTATTTAGATATAAATGATTTTAAGGAAATAACATAATGGCTGACCAAAAATTTGATGTTCCTCTTAAAGATTTCCAAATAGCTAATCCAGTTGTTGCTATCACTGAACTAGAACTATCAGATATGTATATTAATCCAGCGAATGCATTATTAGATAATCTTTTTCCTGTGAAAAACCAATCACTCAGAACGTGGGGAAGAACTAAAGGTCATCATGCAAGCAAAGACCCCCACTGGATGCGAATAAAAAAAGGCACTCCTTTACATACTGACCCTCTTTATGAAAGATACAGTCATCATTTTGTTTTGAAAGCAGATGATTATGGTTTGCGTGGTCATAATAAAGTTGAGACAAAAATTACAAGGGGAACAATTTATGTATTAGACGTACATTCACCCCACCAAGTTACATATCATGATGAAGAGAATCCTTGGTATTTGAGTGTATCATTTGATGCCAATGAAATAGTCCCATTCAAAGATGCTATTCCTATTTTATTAAACTATGCTTTAACCGCAGAGTTTATTAAAGCTAATTAAATACCAAAAAACCATCAAAACAACGCTTTGTAAGCCTGCTGATTGCATTTCCTTAACATAGGTAAGGTCTTGGCATAGGGTGTATTTAGCAAATATCACAGAAGCAAAAAAAACCCCTCGTAATAAGGGGCTTCGTTATATCTAACTAATTACTGTATACCTGTATTGCTGTAAGAATCTTTAAGGGCATACATCAAAGGGTCGGTATCTATATTAAAGTCAGTATATCCATTAACAATGCTTTCAAAGTATCTGCTAGATGGCGGGTAAACGTCACTGCTATTCATAAAGTAAATCATAACCTTAGTAGTGCCAAACTTATTTTCTAAAGCTGGCAGTTCAACAAGTTCCTTACGATATAAGCTAGGGTAACCCTCATATATATCTAACTTCTTTTCACAGGCATCCGTAATTCTCCATAAGCCAAGGGGTACTTCTGATGTTTTACATTTCTCTATATCAGCAACACCTCTAAACTTTAAAGCAAAGCCACTAACAATTACACTTCCTAGTGCTTCTGCATGTGGGCATCTGTATTGCATTTGCCCCATGTTTAAGTTACTTCCGTATGCTCCGTAAAGGTATGGCATCGTCTTTGTTGCTTTCAATTCTTGTGATTTGTATTTCATTTTATTTCCTTATTATAATTATTATTAATTCAATTCTACTTGTCGTTCTTGGTAAAAGTTTTTCACCTTATTATCTACACCATCTAACCATCCGTTATCAACTTCATTATTATTTGCAAAGCTTGCAACTGGTGCATCAGTGTTTATCACTACACTTTGTGCAATCAAGCCATTGGCATACATCAAACTAGCAAGCCTATGTTCGTTTAAACTTGTCTCTCTAGCCCCATCGTATACAGGTGTTATTTCCCAGTTCTCTAATGCACATGTAGCATAAGTTGTAATATTAAGACTTTCAGTATGTGTAGTACTTAGTCTATTACTAACAATCTTCCAGTTCCTATTTGTTCTATCCCACTCCATGTTGTAGCCTGCATTTTCTATAGCGTTTCTAACCTTAGCAAAAGCTCTTGTTTTAGATTGTGGCTTAACTACATTATTTAACTTTTTACTCTTCTCAACAAAAGCCATTAAAAAACTAACCCAGTTAATAATTTTATCAAAGTTAATTGTTCCGCTATGTTGTCTAAACTCCATAGTTCCATATCTAGTTAAACTCTGTAAGTTCACTTTGTAATATCTACCTGCTGCATTAGCAAGTCCTGCCTTACTTTTAGTTCTTACATTTTTAACACGAGTCTTAACATTAGTAATACTTCCACACCATCTAGAATTATTACCCCTTCTGCTTCTAGGCATAATCATATCTATTTGACTTTCGTAATCAGCGTATCTCTCGTAAGTAGTTTGTATCTCGTTAACAGTAAGGTCAGCAACGTCTAAATGTACATGCAATCCGCACGATACGTTAACGCTAATACCTTCAATAGTATCTAGGGCAGCAATCACTAACTCTAATTGTCTAGCACCTTCGTCACCCATTAATATAGGGCTTACTATTTCGCCACCAGTACCATCAATACTTTGGTCAGTAACTAACTTCCAGTATGCAGTTGTTCTATGGTGGTATCCCTCGTAGTAGCAATCAATGCCATCTACATTATTAATAGCTCTTGCTACATCTCTAGGGTGTACTCCAACAAATTCTAATTCAACACCAAAGGTACGATTAGTAAGGGTAGGGTAGTTGTTGTTTAAGTTATTCAATTGTTTCTCCTTTATAATTATTTACTCAACATAGTAAGTTTAATCTAAATGTTTATATTTGTAAACACTTAAACTAAATTAAATGCACTTTATGGGTTATATCTGTTTACTTTTGCTTTCTAAGGATACAGAATGGTGATAAATAGATATAAATTATGGTTAATAAATCAAACACAAAGAAACTTACCCCGACATTATTAGAAGAGATAAGAAATAAATATGTGCAAGGTATAGACGCTAATACAGGGGGTCGGAAGCTATTTACTATTGACCAGCTGGCTATTGATTATGGAATACCAAAACCTACTCTTTATAAACATGCAAAAAAAGATGATTGGACAATCAAACAAAAACAATTTCAAGATGCGTTTTTAATAGAACTAGACGCAAGGAGAAGAAAAGAGTTAGTGCAAGAAAGTGTTAACTTTGATAAAACAAGTCTCGCTATTGCTAAAGGCATAATGGGTCAGATAGGAAAGGTGTTAAGCAAGAACGCTGCTCCTGATAAAGATGTGCAACCACAAACACTTGTTAGTTTATCTAGCGCTGCTACTAATGCACAAAAAGTAGCTAAATTGGCTCTAGGTGAAACAACAGATAACATGGAAGTAATTACTAATGTCCAAGACAGCGATTCATTCAGAAGGGCTTTGGAGCGATTGGATAGAATCGCCGAAGATATCAGAGAAGCAGACAGTAGCTCTGTACACTAGATGGTTAGGTACTGCACGACCAAAACAAGTAACCCCTACAGAAGACTTCCATATATGGCTAATACTTGCAGGACGTGGCTGGGGTAAGACAAGAGTTGGTGCGCAGGATATTGCTCTTTATGCTTTAACACATCCCAATACTATATCTGCTGTTATTGCCCCTACCTTTGGTGACCTAAGAAGAGTTTGCTTTGGCGGTCCTAGTGGTTTGTTATCTATTATCCCTGATGAATGTTTCCGTGTAAGCCGTGGAAGAAAATCTTATTCAACTACAACATCAGAAATTAACCTTACTAACGGCTCTAAAATAATGGGCTTTGCTGCAATTGAACCTGATAGATTGCGTGGTCCACAGTTCCACAGGGCATGGTGTGATGAATTGGCTGCATGGCGTTATCCTGAAACATTTGACCAATTAATGTTTGGTCTAAGGCTAGGAGAGAACCCTCAGTGCATTATTACTACCACCCCTAAGCCAACGCCTATCATTAGAAGTTTAATAGAGAGAAACGACACCATAGTAACTACAGGCTCAACATTTGAGAATGAAGCTAACTTAGCTAAGTCTGCATTGGCAATGTTAAAAGAAAAATATGATGGCACAACTTTAGGTAGGCAAGAGCTATATGCTGAAGTGCTTAATATGTTGGAGGGTGCTTTATGGAATAACAACCTAATAGAAGAGACAAGACTACCAGCCAACTCAGAAAAAGACTTAACACAAATTATAGTAGCCATTGACCCAGCAGTTACATCAGGAGAGGATTCAGATGAAACAGGTATCATGGTTGTTGGTAAAGACGCAAATAATGAGTATTATGTCTTAGAGGATATATCAGGGAAGTATTCACCCGATAAATGGGGTAAGATAGCTATTAAGGCTTTCTATGAATGGGGAGCAGATAGAATTATTGCAGAGACTAATAATGGTGGTGATTTAGTGGAAAGATTGTTAAGGGCTATAGATTCAGATATACCTTACAGGTCAGTAACCGCTACAAGGGGCAAGATGGTGAGAGCCGAGCCTATCGCAGCACTATACGAGCAAAGGCGCGTTCATCATATTGGGTATTTTTCTGAATTGGAGTCACAGATGACTACATATACAGGGGATAGACCGAAACCTAGTCCTGATAGGTTAGATGCTTTGGTTTGGGGTTTAACCGAGCTAAGCAAATCTAAAGGACAGATTAACTGGAGAATAAGCTAATGGCATTATTAGATAACATTAAAAACGTATTTACAGGCGGCAAGCCTGAACAAAAAAATTCAAACATGATGGGTTATTTTGGTGTCGGTACATCAGAAGGCAAGACTTATAAGTATGACGAATTAGCAAAAGAAGGATATCTTAAAAACGCTATTGTATATAGATGTGTTAATGAGATAGCTAATGGTGCAAGTGCCGTTCCTTTATTGCTTAAAAATGGTGATGAAATAGTTGAGCAACATCCTCTACTAGATTTATTACAGAGACCCAACCCATTACAATCTTATTCAGAATTTTTTAATAGCTTATTTGGCTATGTACTTCTTGGCGGTAATGCTTACATCTTAAAAGTAGGCGGAGACATGGGTGCTCCAAAAGAACTGCACCAATTAAGACCTGACCGTATATCTATTAAAGGCTCAGGGAACGCTATACCTGACAGATACGAATATTCAATAAATGGCAGAGTACGTTCTACATATAAGATAGATGCAGTAGATGGTTACAGCGAGTTAAAACATATTAAGCTATGGAACCCATTGGATGATTATTATGGACTTAGCCCAATGTCAGCTGCAGCAGTTGAGATAGATCAGTTCAATATGTCTAGTAAACACAACGTCAACTTATTAGAAAACGGAGCAAGACCTAGTGGGGCTGTAATATTTAAACCACAGGATGATGCAGGCTTTGCGGTTAACTTATCAGAAGCACAAAGACAACAATTACTAACAGACCTTAATAATAGATTTAGTGGAGCAGGTAACGCAGGTAGACCAATGCTTTTAGAAGGAGATTTTGATTGGAAGGAAATGGGGCTATCTCCAAAAGACATGGATTTCCACCAATTAAAGAACATGGCTGCTACTGATATTGCTTTATGTTTTGGTGTCCCCTCACAGCTTGTGGGTGTGCCTGATGCGCAAACATACGCCAATGTTTCAGAAGCTAGGCTTGCACTATATGAAGAAACTATTATTCCACATTTAAAGAAAATGGAATCAGACCTTAACGAATGGTTAGTGCCAATGTTTGACGAAGGGCTAAAGCTAGAATTTGATATTGATTCTATACCTGCCTTATCAGAGAGACGTAAAAGAACTTATGAGAATGTAGCAAGTGCTGTAAGGGAAGGCATAATGACTCGTAATGAAGCAAGAGAACAAATAGGGCTATCACCAATAGAAGGCGCAGATGATTTATATATATCAGCTAATATGTTCCCATTAACAGATGGCAATGTTCCAATAGCGGATAACCCAGTTGCTGAAGAAGATTTGAATGACTATGAAGATGATGAAAAGAGTATTGATGAAGAGTTAATTAATCTTATTAAAGCTATAGCAGACATAGATACAAAACCTACAGATGCAATGTCAGTAGAAGCACAACGTGGATTAAACTGGAGAAGAGAGTTTAAGAGAGGTGGAACTGAAATTGGTGTGGCAAGGGCTAACCAGTTAACTAATAAAGAAAACCTATCAGCAGAAACTGTACAAAGAATGTACAGCTATTTTTCTAGGCATGAAGTAGATAAACAAGGTAAAGGATTTAAAAAGGGCAGTGAAGGCTATCCAAGCGCAGGAAGAATTGCTTGGGCTTTATGGGGTGGTGATGCTGGCTTTGGTTGGTCAAAAAAAGTATGGAAACAAATACAAACTGAAAGAGATAGTAAAGCAGAAGCAGGAAGTCTCAAAGTAGGTGATATGGTGTCATGGAACTCTAGTGGTGGTAGTGCTAGGGGTAAAATAACAAAGATAGTTAAAAGCGGTACTCTTAAAGTACCTGATACAGACTTTACATTAAATGCAGATGAAGATAATCCTGCTGCTTTAATAAGAGTATATCAAGGCGGAGAACCATCAGACGTAATAGTAGGACACAGGTTTAAGACTCTTAGAAAGGTTTAATGAAGCCGCTTGCTAATAGACTTCTTTCTTTTAGGCAAGGCAGGGTAAACGCGAGAGCAGAAGCTCGTACTCAGTTAATTATAAGAAATAACCTAGAGAAGAGATTCTATAAAAGAGTAAACACATTATTTAGAAAGTTTATTAATGTGCAAATGTATCTCTATACAGAATTTGGCATATACGATGCAGAGGTAGCCGCTAAAGCCTTCAACGAAGATTTTATACCCTTACTACAGTCTCATTACAAAAGGGTGTTCAAAGCCACCTACAAAAACAACGAAGACAAATACATGAAAGACCAAAAGGCTGATACTTTTGTATTTGGTAGAAGCATAGATTTTGAAGCTGTTGTTGAGGAGTATTTTAATACAAGGCAATTAGTTTTACTGGGCATTGGTCAACGTATGGCAACAAGAGTAAGCAGGTTGATAGAAGCTGGAAGAGCTGAGGGTTTAACTTTACCGCAAATAGCAAAACAGGTATCAATTAAATTTTCTGCTATTAGTAGGGGTAGGGCTGCACTTATAGCAAGAACAGAAACGCATAACGCAGCAGGTTATTCTAATAATGCATATCATGTAACAGCAGCCAATTCATTGGGTACAAAGATGCTCAAACAGTGGGTAGCAACTAATGACGGCAGAACAAGAGATACACATGCTTTTGCTAATGGGCAAACTGTAGACATAAGTGAGGACTTTATTATAGGTGGTGCGCCAATGAGTTATGCAGGTGATTCAAAAGGCGGAGCTAGAAATGTAATAAATTGTAGGTGCATCATAATTTACGTTGATGAGGCAGATGTTGTATCAAACTAATGTTTGGGATACTATATGTAGTAATAAATGTCTCATAGGCATTATTTAAAAATGACAAATAGGAGATGACACTATGACAAGTGAATATACCAATTCAGAAGTAGCATTAGATGTCTGTACTAATGAGTACGATTCATATGAAGATTCTAGTCAGAATGAAATAAAAAAAGAAATAGCCAAGGACACATTTGACAATCC
>Ga0114915_1000453_pt1 | contig 19005 bp, 17 predicted proteins | sample MalvirAntarct_55_FD_87288 | JGI IMG/M metagenome (GOLD analysis project Ga0114915, IMG submission 87288) | Marine viral communities from the Global Malaspina Expedition - Malaspina viral metaG Antarct_55 | ecosystem: Environmental > Aquatic > Marine > Oceanic | place: South Georgia Island...
GCGACGGCCACCGTATCGCCCGTCGCCAGGCGCTCCAGGATGGCGAGACGGAGCCACCCGTGCGGGCTCGCAGGCGCCTGTGCGAGTGCGGCGGCGAGTGCCGCCCGCGCCGGCACCAGGTCGCGCTCCGCCACGACGATGCGCATTCGCTCGGCCCGCAGCAGCAGGGCCAGCCCGAGGTCGGTGCCGGTCCGGCCGCGCGCGTGCCAGTTCAGCGCCGCGCGGCGCGACTCGGCGAGCCGCTCCAGTTCGGTCGCTGATACGGGCTTCCGCTCGAGGACGCGCCGCAGGATGGGATCGCCGGGGATCAGCAGAATGCCGGCCACCACACGGGGCACCGCCATCGCGATCAGCGCCGCCGCCGCGGTCGCAATGACCGCGGCCGGCAGCCAGCGGCGCCGCAGGGCGGCCTTCGACATCAGTTGGCGTAGTAGCGCCGGGCGGCACCGTAATAATAGCCGGAGTCGCCGTAGCTGTAGCGGGCGTGCTTCTTCACATTCACCTGCGACAGCACCGCGCCCGCGACGTGCGCGCCGGTTTCGCGAATTTGCTTCACACCCATCGCTGCCACTTCGCGCGGCGTGCTGGCCCAGCGGATGACGAACACGGTCGTATCTGTGAGCCGCGATAGGATGCGCGCCTCGGACACCGCAAGAACCGGCGGGGAGTCGATGACGATGAGGTCGTAGCGTTCGCGCAACTCCGCCAGAAGCGAGCGCATCTGCGCCGATGCGAACAGATCGGGCGGACTCGTCGGGCGCTCCCCCGCGGGCAGGACGTCCAAGCCGGTCTCCTCGTCGTGCTTCACCGCCTCATCGAATGTCGCCGAACGCGACAGAACCTCGACGAGGCCCGGGCTGCCACCGACGCCGAGCGCGGAGTCGACCCGCGGTCGCCGAAGATCGCCGTCGACCAGCAGAACCTTCCGGCCCGACCGCGCCATCAGTCGGGCCATCGAAATGGCCACCGTCGACTTTCCCTCGCGGGGAACGGACGAGGTGACGAGAACGGTCCTGGGCGGCTGATCGACGTTCGAGAGGAGCAGCGACGTGTGCAGCGTTCTGAGCGATTCCGCGAACGCCGACGCTGGCCTGTTGACCACGTAGCTCTCGGGATTGCGCCCCACGCTCCGCCATCCGGTCAACAGCGGAACGAGCCCCAGACCGGGAACGCCGAGTGCCGCCTCGATCTGATCGTTGCTGCGAAAACCCGGATCAAGCCGCTCGAGGAGGAACGCGATCGCGATCGAAAACGCCAGGGCGGCGAGACCGGCACCGGCGAGCATCAGCTTCTTGCGCGGGAATGACGGATGCTCAGGAATGTCGGCGCGAGAGATGATGCGAGCGTCCGGCTGCTGGAGGTTTTCCTGTGCCGTCGTTTCCTTCAGCCGCGCCAGGAAGTTCTCGAAGAGCGACCGGTTCGCCGTTGCCTCCCGCTCGAGGGCGCGGAGGCGAACCTCGGACGAGTTCGCCCGTCCCATGTTCTGCTTCAGCGAATCGAGTCCACTCACCAGCGTTCCTTCGCGCGCGCGCGCCACTTCGGCCTCGTTACGCAGCCCTTGAACGATCTGGCGCACCTCGCTGCCGATCTTGGTCTTGATGTCGTCGAGTTCGGCTCGTATGCCGATCATGCGCGGGTGCTTCGCGCCATACTGCTGCGAGAGATCGGCGGCACGCCGCAAGACCTCGGCCTCCTGCTCTTTCAGCCTCTGTATCAGCGGCGAACGCAGGACTTCAGCGGCGGACTCGGTCCCTCCGCGGTTGTTTACCAGAGACTGCACCTGCCGTAGCCGCGCCTCGGCTTCCGCGCGCTCACCGCGCGCCAGGATCAACTGCGTGTTGAGTTCCGAGACCTGCTGCGAGGCCACGGTGACCCCTTTCCCTTCGATGAGGCCCGCCTGCTGCCGGAACGCCTCCACGGCCTGTTCCGACTCGACCACCCTCTCGCGCAGTTCGGCGACCCGCTCGTTCAGCCATGTCGTCGCGAGGCGCGTCGCCTCGTACTTCGCCTCCAACTGCTCGATGAGATAGAGCTCCGCCAGGGTATTGGCGACGCGCGCGGACACGTCCTGACCGGTACTGGTGAACGATATCGCGATCACCCGTGACCGCCCTTCGGCAGCGACGTCCAACTTTTCGAGGAAGGTGTCGACGATCCGGGCGCGCTCATGTTCGAGCCGCTCTTCCTCAGGGATCGCCGCGTCGCCGCTGCCCTCGAACATCGCGGCCAGATCGGGGCCCACCCATTCGCGGAGTTCCATCCAATTCTTCTCGCCGACCCAGGCCTCGGGATCGAACCAGCCGTTCCGGATCAGCCAAGGGCGTGGGTCGATCGCGCTGAGTAACGCACTTCGGGTGCGGAGTTCCGGGTTGAACTCCGGATCGTTGACCAACCCCAGCCGGGCGATGACCTTCTCCGCGAGGGCGCGCGAAGCGACGACACGCAATTCGCTTTCAATCGTCTCGCGCTCTCCGGAGAGGCCGGAGAGAACCTCTTCGACGTCGGCGACGCGCGACTGGCGCGGCTCGATCATGACGTGGGTGGTGGCCCGGTAGACCGGCGTCAGTTGAAAGATCACGGCTGTAGCGATAAGGCTGAACAGCACGGTCAGCCCGATGATGGTCCAGCGCCTGCGCGCCAAGCGCCGCAGTATCGCGCGCGTGTCGTCCCCCACGGAGGGAAGCCCGGCAAACGGAAGGCGAACACTCGGATAGCCCGACGGCCCCGGCAGGGCGGTGACGTGGTCCTTCACTTGCTTGCCTCTTGACGTATTGGCCACACGGCGACGCGCCGTTCGCGTGCTGCGGAGCGCAGCGTCAGAAGAACCGCTCGGGAACCTCGATGATGTCGCCGGGCATGACCGCCGTCGTCTGGCTGGCCGCCTGACGGGAGGAAGAGCGAACGATCACGACGTTGTCGGTCCGCGCCCGATAGGTGAACCCGCCGGCAAGCGCCACCGCCTGTACGACGGTCATCCCGTTCACGAACGGGTACCCTCCTGGCGATTTCACCTCGCCCAGGATGTAGAATGGCCGGTAGTTCGCGACCTGAATGCTCACCTTGGGGTCGAGCAGATAATCGGGCGTGAGCCGGTCGGCGATCGCCTTCTCCGCTTCCCGCAATGTCATGTTGCCGAGGTGGATGTCGCCGAGCAGCGGCATCGCCACCTTGCCTTCGCCATCCAACTCGAAGTCGCCCGACAGATCGTCTTCACCGAAGACGGTAACGCTGATCTTGTCCTGCGAACCCAGTCGGTACTCCTGAGCGAACGCTGCCCACGGCACGAGTGCCAGCAGGAGGATCGTCATCGCAATCAGTCTGATCGTTCGCATCGCACACCTTTCGCATCCTGCGTCGGGCGTAACGCCGAGTCCCGTCCTCACAGCCTCCCGGTCACCCTCAGCATCACGCGGTTGTCGTCATATTCCGTCCCAGCGGCCTGGCCGTGGGAGTCGCGGCTTTCGAATGTATAGGTGGCTCCGAAACCGAGATGACGGTTCGCCTGCCACAGCGCGCCTGCCGTCGCCAGGAAGACGTCGTCGTCCCGGTCGATCCCCTCATACTCCTGAAGGTAATAGGCGAGCCCGCCGCGCAGGACGAGGTTGCGCAGCAGCTCATGGTCGAGGGTGGCGCGGACACTGGTCGACCAGAAGCCCTCGGCCGTGTTGACGCTGGTTTCTTCGATCTGACGCTGGACGGTCAGCTGTCCGGTAGTGATCGGCGTGAAATTCGATGTCAGCTGGCCGCCGAACGCGAAGCCGTCGATGCTGTCCAGCGAGTCGTCCTGGTACCATTGGCTCCGGTACCCGGCGAACACATTGCCGAAGGTGACCCCCGTGAGGTCGAATTCCGTGCCGACGACCACTTCGATGCCGTCGGAATCGCGATCGATTCCGAAATCATCCGTGCCGAGACGATAATCGCGCACGTTGTAGACGGCCCGAACGAAGGCCTGATAGGCCGGCACGATCTCATAGTTTGCCTGCGCGGCGGCGATCCAGACGTCACGGTCGCGATCGTCGTTGTTGATGTGGCCCCCGCCGCCGGCCCTGACGTCGTCGAAGTCCAGTTGGACGAACCGGCCTTCGCCCGTCACCGTGATGCGATTGAACCGATGACTGGCGCCGATACTCGCCGTCGCGCGGTCGAACTCCGTCGGCTCTACCCCGACTGCGCCATCCGGAGAACCCCGATCCTCGTGCAGCCCCTCGTACTGCAAGCCGCCGAACACCTGCGTCGACCTGGAAACGTCGACGCGCCCGTTCGTCTCCAGACCCCAGTCCGCGTAGTCTTCGCTGGTGTTGTCGAAATACCGGCCAGCCTCGAGATTGGCGCGGAGTTCCAGTTCGTGATTGTTCCAGTCGGAGACGAGCCGCAATTCCGGGGCGACGTGCGCCACGAAGTCGGACTCCCGATCATTCTCCGTGCGGTAGATGTTGTCGTCGAACTCCATCCCAAGGCCGATCGAAGGGAAGAGCAGAAACGAGCCCAGGCGAGTGCCGAGAGGATCCAACTCCGGCTTCGGCCGGGTCATCACGGTGATCTTCCGGTCGTCCGTCTCCTGCGCGAGGCCGGGCGTCGGCGCAGACGGCGCGCCCTGCGCACGCACCGGCCCATGGATCGTCGCCACCACGCAGCACGCAAACGCGGCCGTCGTCATACAGGCGGTCGCACGCGTCATCTCGCCCCCACTGAAAGTATAGGATCCCTGCCGCTCTTAGAGCTGGTTCGGGCTCCCGGTACGCGGCAGTTCTTGGCTGCCCGCGCCGGAAATTCCCCCTGTCGACCCAAGATCGGCAACCCCGACGTCGGCGCCCGGCGCCTCCGGCCCGGCTGCGGTTTCGAGCGCGTCCGAGGCATCGGGGTTGCAGGCGAGCGTGCCGGTCACAACAGCTTCGGACAATTCCGCGGGGGCAATGCTCAGCGCATAGGTCGCCACCGCCGCGGTCGCGGCGGCGTCGGAAGGCGCAATGCAAGCCGCACCGGACATCAATGCCTCGACCTGTGCCGGATCTGCGCCTGGAACGAGGCTGTTCTGAAGCAGTTGCACGGTAGAAGCAGGAACAACGACGGCCTGCTGGTCATCGACCTTGACCGAAGCCGACCCATCCGGCTGCACCGTGACGAAGGTCAACGCTCCTGCACCGCCGGCTGTCATGATAACTGCGGCAAGGGCCGCACCGGCAAACACCCTGTTCAGCGCTCGCATCGAATCCCCCCGTGGACGACCTGTCCGTCCATGCCAACCTGGACCCGCCGAAAGTGCAGGACTGGCAGCGATTGTGTCAAGTTGCGTGTATGACCGCAACTTGAATGCCAGACGTGTGCGGCAACCCGGTCACTTCGCACCGGGATCCGGCCCTTCGCGGGGCGCGAAATACCGTCTTCCACGTACCGGGCTATGCTAGTGTCCGATTCATTGGCACTATCTCGAGCAGCCGAGAAGGATGCCCACCCGGCGCAGGGGGGCCAGCGTGTGATTTCCGCGGACCTGGATGATTTCATCGAGAAGCTCAGATCGGCCTCCGATCTGACCTCCATCGCCACGATTCTGGAGAATGCGCTTCAGCAGTTCGGTTTCGACCGCTATGCGTACCTTCTCATCCATCCTCCGGGCGGTCCCTACGAACCAGTCTATATCGGCAACTATCCCGAGAGCTGGAGCGAGCACTACGTCGCGAACGACTATGTCAACGTTGACCCGGTCATGCCAGCGGCAACGGCAGCGATCGTGCCGATCAATTGGCAGGAATTGTACCTGCGGCTTCCGCAGCGTAGCGCCCAGCGGCGCGTGCTCGACGAAGCGGGCGATTTCGGGCTGCGCGGCGGCATAACGGTCCCGGTCCACGGTCCCGGCGCAGGATTTGCGACGATGAACGTAGCTGCCAATGTTCCCGATGAGAGCTTTGGCGAACTCTGGCAACGAAACCGACATCTCCTTCATCTCATCGCATTATACAGTCATGAGGCTGTAACGCGGGTGGGCACGGGCGCCGTGGCGAAGAAGATCCCGCAGCTCGCCCCGCGGGAACGGGAATGCCTGTTGTGGACGGCACGCGGGAAGACCGCATGGGAGGTGGCTGGGATTCTCGGCCTCTCCCAGGAGACGGTCGTTCACTATCTCAAGGCGGCTGCTGCGAAGCTCAGCGTCCATAACAAGACCCATGCGGTCGTGAAGGCCATTCTGCTCGGCGTGATCGTCCCTTGAGGGAGGGCGACTGCGGCCCGGCCGCTCATTGGCCTTCTCCAGCCCTGACTGACGAGCAGTCCCCAAAATTGGCGGGCTGCCCTTAGGCCGTTCCCGCTCCTTTAATCGTCCATGGAGAGACGAGTTGAGGGGCGGAGACAGTGATCCAGTGCCTGACCAATTCCGACTGGAAGACCCACCACCACGACATCCTGGAAATGCACCGCCTTCGAAGCCGCGTATTCAAGGATCGGCTCGACTGGGATGTGACATGTGAAAACGGCTGTGAGTGGGACCGGTTCGACATGCTGGACCCGATCTACATCGTGGCGAACGACGAGAGTGGCCGCGTCGCCGGAACCTGGCGAATGCTTCCCACCACTGGGCCCTACATGCTTCGGGACGTATTCCCGCAACTCATGGACGGCCTGCCGCCTCCCGCCAGTCCGCGCATCTGGGAAGGAAGCCGATTTGCCGTCGACTCCAGCTACGACGGCAGCAAGGCCAGCCTCGCCGCGCTGAGCCGCACGACGGCTGAAATCTTCTGCGCGGTGGTGGAACTCTCGCTCACTCTCGGCGCGGAAGAGGTCGTCACGGTCTATGACGCACGGATCGCGCGCCTGCTTCCGCGCCTCGGCGTCGTCCCCACGTGGCGCGGATCCCCTGTCCGGATCGGCAACACGATCGCGATGGCCGGCCGGTTCGACATCAGCCGGGACGTCCTCGCAAAGATCAGGGAACGGACCGGTCTGGTCGAGCCGGTGCTGCCCATGAGCGCGCCCGCCCATTCTGCAATCCCGGCGCCGGTCGCGGCTCAGAGAGCAGCGATCGTCACCACCGGAAAGATCGCCATGCCTGCCGCTGCAAATCAGCCTCGGCTCCAAGAGACGTCCGCCGGCACGGAGCGACAGAAGCGTGCCGCCTGATACATGTCCTATGAGTTCGCGAGAGAGGATCGTATGAACATCGAACGCCTGAACCTCGACGACCAGACCTGCACGCCGGAGACGCTGAAGGGATGTCTCGACTACCTGTACCGGCAAGCGATGATGGCCGGCCTGAAGCTGCCGGCTCACTTCATCGGCGCCGCGGCGGAGGCGACCTCCGACATCATCGCGCGGGATACGGACCATGCAGGCGGACGCCCTTCCATGCATCGTCCACGTGCCGTAGGCGACTGGTAATTCGCACGATCACACGAGCCGAACCTTCCGACGCATACTATTTCCCCGGCGGGGCGGCGCCGTGAGCGCCGCCTCCGATGAAAACGCGGCCCCCGCGGCACGGCGCGGCCCGCGCGGGCTTCCCGTCCTGGGCGTTGCCCGGGACCTGCGGCGGGATCCGCTGAAATACTTCGTCGACCTGATGCTGACCTACGGCGACGTCGTCTGGTTCCGCATCGGCCCCGCCGACGTGGTGATGCTGAACGAACCCGACGCGGTCCGGCACGTCCTCCAGGGCAACCATCGCAACTACCACAAGAGCCGCTTCTACGAGGCCTTCCGGCCGCTCCTGGGCCGCGGGATCTTCCTCGCCGAAGACGACGCATGGCTGTCGCAGCGCCGGGTCGCGGTACCCTCGTTCGGCGGCCCGCGGTTCGCCCCCATGGCGGCCGCCGTGGCCAGTGCCGCGCGCGACCTCCTCGATCGCTGGGCGGCCTCGCCGGACGGCGTCGTCGACGTGATGCCGGAGATGATGCGCGTGACGCTCGACGCCGTGACGCGCGCCTTCTTCCACCTCGACATCGTCGGCGAGCACGATGCGCTGCACGATGCCTTCACGGTCATCCTGCGCCACACCGAGCGGCGCGTGTGGTCGCCGCTGCCGCTGCCCGAACGCCTCGACGCGATCCTCCACCCCGAGTATCGCGCGGCCATGGCGACGCTGGACGGCGTCGTCGATCGCCTGATCGACGACCGGCGGCGGAATCCTCTGGAGAGCGACGACCTCCTCACCGCGCTGATCGCCGCCCATGACGGTCATCCGGACGGGCGGCAGCTGCTGCGCGACGAGGTCGTGTCGATGATCGCGGCCGGTCACGAGAGCACCGCCTGCGCCCTCGCCTGGTGCCTGTGCCTGCTGTCGCGGCATCCGGAGGCTGCCGATCGCCTGCGGGCGGAGGCCGACGCCCTCGGCGGTGCCGAGCCGGGCTTCGGCGACCTCGCCCGCCTGCCGTTCGCGCGCATGGTGTTCGACGAGTCGATGCGCCTCTTCCCGCCGGTGTGGACGATCTCGCGCCGTGCGATCGCCGAGGACCGGATCGGCGACACCGTGATCCCCGCCGGGACGACCGTGATGCTCTGCCCCTATGCGGTGCATCGCAATCCGAAGCACTGGCGCAATCCCGAGGGCTTCGACCCGGCGCGCTTCGCGCCCGGCGGCGAGGCCGAGCGGGCACGCTATGCGTGGTTTCCGTTCGCAGGCGGCCCCCGCGTCTGCCTCGGTCAGCGCTTCGCCGTCATGGAGGCGCAGATCATCCTGACGATGATCGCGCAGCGCTTCGACCTGGAACTGATGCCCGGCGAAACGATGGCGCCGGAACCGATGATCACGCTCAGGCCGCGCACCGGGACGCGGATGCGGCTCGTCGCGCGCGCTCCGCAAGGCGACTCATAGCAGGGGGTGGCGTCTGTCCTGAGACAGCAGCGGCGGCGCGGAAGCGCGCTCCTTACGCGCGCTGCGCTTATCCTGGTAGCGGCGAACCAGGTGCCGCGCCGGCCAGTATGAACCGACCCACCCCGCGGCGGCGAGCGGCACGCTCCCTACGAACATCGCGAACCAGACGGGCCAGACCTCCGCCCCGAACAATTCCATGTCGCCGGCGCGGACCGCGTCCGCGACGTCGGCGAGGCGCTTGACCACGGGCTCGTCGTCGAAGCCGTGCAGGCCGACGCCGCCGAGAAGCGCATCGCCGATCTCGAAACTGACGAGCCAGATGACCGGGATGGTCCACGGATTGGCGATGAAGGTCCCGATCAACGAGACCACGACGCTGCCGCGCATCAGCGCCGCCAGGAGTGCCGCCAGCAGGAACTGCAGGCCGTAGAGCGGCGTCAGGCCGATGGCGACGCCACAGGCGAGGCCGGCCGCCACGCGATGCGGCGAGGCCTTCACGCGTGCGATGCGATGGCCGAGATAGCTTGCGCTCCGGCGCCAACCGCAGCTCGGCCAGACCCATCGGCGCGCACGCTGCAGAAAGCCGGGCCGCTGGCGGGAACTGAACAAGGAGCAGCGCTTCTGCCGTTGAGGTGACGCCCGCACGAGCAGGCCGCCCGAGGCCGACTTAGGCGCCGCCCGGCCGGCTGTCAACTGCGCGTCGTCGGCGCCCGCGGATGCCGCGTGGTCGGCAGCCGGGTGCAAGTCGATCGCCGATGCGCCAAACTGCCGGCCATCACCTGCGAAGGACCCATGCATGCTCTTTCTCGCGATCAGCACGCCCGCGGCCACGGAACCCTCCGCCGTGCGGGACCGGCGGCAGCGCTACTGGCAGTGGGTGGCCCCCCTGCGCGAGGACGGCACCGTGCGGTCGATCCACGCGCGCGTCGGCCGCGGCGCCGTCGCGCTGTTCGACGTCGACTCCCTGGAGAGGCTGCACGCGCTGCTGAACCAGTGGGCCGACATCGTGCCCGCGACCTTCGAGATCCTTCCGCTCATCGACGCAGACGCCATCCAGTCCTTCCTGGCGGCGGAACCAACCTGAACCAAGCAACCGAGACACGAAGAGGAGACGCGTACATGTCCGAAACCGAGGCGGTCATCGTCGACATCGCCGACGGCGTCGCTACCGTCACGCTGAACGAGCCTGCCGTGCGCAACGCGCTGACGCCGCGGCTGCGCCCCGCCTTCATCGACGCCATGCACCGGCTGGAGTTCGACGACGGCGTCCGCTGCGTCGTGCTGAAGGGCGCCGGGGACCATTTCATGTCGGGCGGCGACATCCGCTCGATGGTCGAGCGCCAGGAGATGGAGCCGAGGAAGCGCCGCCAGCACGTCGTCGAGGGCGTGACGGGCATCCACATGGCGATCCTGGCCATGCGCCGCATGCCGAAGCCGGTGATCGCCAGCATCCAGGGCGCCGTCGCCGGCTTCGGCGTCGGTGTCGTCGGCGCCTGCGATCTGGCGATCGCCGCGGACGACTCCTTCTTCACGCTCGCCTACTGCCACATCGGCGCGAGCCCGGACGGCGGCAGTTCCTACTTCGTCGCCCGCAACATGGGACTGAAGCAGCAGATGGAACTGGCGCTCCTCGGCGAACGGTTCAGCGCAGAGCGTGCGAAGGAGCTCGGGATGATCAACTGGATCGTGCCGCGCGCGTCGCTAGAGGCCGAGACCGACAAGCTCGCCCGCCGGCTCGCGGCGGGTCCGACCCTCGCCTACGACAAGGCGAAGCGCCTCTTCAACGCCGCGCATGCGAGCACGATCGAGAGCCAGCTGCAGATGGAAGGCGAACTGATCGCGGAATCCATGTGCACCGCGGATCACGCCGAGGGCGTGAAGGCCTTCATGGAAAAGCGCAAGCCGATCTTCAGCGGACGCTGACGATCCGGGGCGGCGCCTCGCGCGTCGCGCTCGGGCCCGGCACGGCCAGCGTCTCGACGCAGGCCGGCGGTGGCCGGTCGGCGGTCGCCACCGCCGACGCGGGGAACGCCACGGTGACGCAGGTCCCCTCGCCCGGCGCACTCTCGATGTGCAGCGACGCCCCCTGCGCGGCGGCGAACGACTTCACCAGGGCGAGACCGAGCCCCGTTCCTGCATGATTGCGCAGGAACGGGTCGTTGCCGCGCCAGAACGGGCGGGTGGCGAGTTCGACCACCTCGGGCGCCATGCCCGCGCCGTCGTCCCGCACGCTCAGGGCCACGCCGCCCCCCTCCCGCTCGGCGACGGCGATCGAAACCGTGCCATCCGCCGGCGTGAACTTCAGGGCGTTGGATGCCAGGTTCACCAGGATCTGGCGCAGAAGCCGCTGATTGCCGAAGATCGCCACATCGCGTTCCGGAAGGTCCGAAGCGAGATGGATCGACGCCTGCGCCGCCTGCTCGGCGACGAGCCGCAGGACCGATTCGACCACCGCCTTGACGTCGATGCGCTCCGTCGGCTCGTCGGCGAAGCGGCCGGCCTCGAAGGCGGACAGGTCCAGGAGGTCCTGAACGATGCTGAGAAGGTAGCGGCCGCTGTCGAGGATATCGGCGGCGTAGCCGCGATAGCGTTCGCTTCCGATCGGACCGAACATCTGCTGCTCGAGGATTTCCGAGAAGCCGATGATCGCATTGAGCGGCGTGCGCAGTTCGTGACTGACATTGGCCAGGAACTGGGACTTGAGCCGGTTCGATTCCTCGGCCTTGTCGCGCAGCGCCTCCAACTGGCGCTCGCGCTCTTTGATGTGCGCGATGTCGGTATAGAGCAGCGCGGTGCCGCCGTGCGGGAGGTGCTTTTCGATGGCGAGCAGATGGTCGCCGCGCGGCGTCTCCACTTCGTATGTCACGCTCCCGGCCGCGGACTCCGCTTCTCCGGTTCCGTCCAGGGCCGCCGTCCGATCCTGCGCCGTATCTCCGAAGGCGGCCATGATGTCGCGCCGCCGCAGCCCGAACCGGAGGGCGCTGCGGTCGACGTCGGCGATCTCGGCGGCGCGCCGGTTGGCGAGAAGCAGTCGGTCGTGTTCGTCGAACAGCAGGAAGCCGAGCGGCACGCTCTCGACCGCCTGGACCAGCCGCGTCGACGCCACCAGTTCGGCCGACCGCGCATGGTTGCGCTCCTCGGCCAGCAGAACCGCGGCCACCGCGATGCTGGCGAGCACCGGAAAGGTCGGATCCAGCAGGACGCCGCTCCAGGCGAACGTGGCAGCCGAGACACCCACGGCGGCCCCGCCCGCGCCGAGGCAGAGGAATATCCGCGCCGGTGCCGGCCGGCTTGTCAGAGCGGCAGCGACGCAGAGGAGGGCGGCGAACCCCAGCTCCGCCCACCGAGCCGCCGATGGCCGCATGGCCGGCCGCCCCGCGAGGAGATTGTCGATGACCTGGGCTTGCAGCAGCACGCCCGGCAGCACGCCGACCGGCGTCGCCCATCGGTCGGCGATACCCGCCGCACTCACCCCGACCACCGCCGTCCCGCCGCGCCCATCCCCGGCGGACGATGTGCCGTCGAGGATCGCGGCCGCGGATATGCGGGGAACCGCGCGCACCGAATTCCACGCGATCCAGAGACCGCCCTCGCGGTCGAGCGGCACCAGCGAGCCGCCGACTGAAGCCCGCAGGTCCCCCGCCAGCGGCCTCTCCGCCAAGACATAGGAGGTCGCACCGCCCATGACGCGCACGGCCTCGAAAGCCAGGGCCGGCTCGAGCCTGCCGTCCACGGAGATCGCGATCGGCAGGCGGCGCACGATGCCGTCACGTTCCGCCGTGACGTGCAGGTGACCCACGCCCGCCGCGGCAGCCTCGAACGCCGCCAGGTTCCGCGTCATCCCACCGTAGGCGGGCAGTACGTCTATCGAGCCGGGCGTCGCCAGCATGGCGGCTCTCGGCGCAGACGGCACCGGCACCGTCTCGGCGCCATCGTCGGTGCCCCGCGCGGAAAAGCCGAGCACCACGGGCACTCTGCCCATGGCGCTGGCCAGCATCGCATCGCCTGGGCGCGGCCCCTCTTCGCCGGGGCGAGATCCGCGCTCGGCTTCCGGGAGGACCATGTCCAGGACGACGCAGTTGAAGCCCGCATCGGCCAGCCGGTCCACCAGGGCCGCGATGTCGGACCGCGGCCATGGCCACTGTCCCTGCGCCGCGATGCTCCGCTCGTCGATGTCGATGACTGTCACCGGGCCGGGTGGCGACGCAGACCCGAACGACCGCTGGAGCACGTCGAATGCCTGGAGCCGGAGCACGTGCAACAGGCCCGGGTCGCCATAGCGGAGGGCGACGAGCGTTATCGCCAGGAGCCCGAAGATCAGGCCCCGGCGCGACGCGGACCCGATACCGGTTCTCGCGGGTCGGCGGATCCCATGGCTGCGGGTCTGCTCCTTCGAAGGCGGCATCGGTCCAGTCTGAGCCGAAGGCACCGGCGGCGCCACATTTAGCGGACGGTCACTTCCACCCGCCGGTTCAAAGGTTCGTCAACATCGTCGGCCGTCGGCTTGACGGGATCCGCTTCCCCGAACGAGTCGATCGTCAGGATGTCCGGCGGCAGCCCGCGGGCGACGAGCAGCGCCGCGACGGACTCCGCACGGCGCCGGGCGAGCCGCTCGTTCACCGATGCCGCACCCTTCGTGTCGGTGTGGCCGACGATGCTGAGATCGGGGCCCGGCCGCGCCAGCGCCGCCGCGCGGACCGCGTCCAATTCCGGTTCCGATGTCGGCGTCAGCCGGTCGGTTCCGGTGACGAAATAGAGCAGATACCGCACCGGTGCCGGCGGCTCGACCTTCAAGGCCCGGTCGAACAGCCGCTCGACGCTCGCCTCGTCGATCACCACCGGCTTGTCGGGCCGCTGGCCGGGCGCCACGGCGGACGCCTCCAATGGCCTCGTCAGCTCCCGGGAGCCCGCGGCGGTGGCAAATGCGACCGCACCGACCTTGCCCGTGGAATCGGCCAGCAGAACGACGAGGCTCTTGCCCAGCTGCGCTTCGACCGCGGCGGCGCTTTCGGTGAAACCGTCGCGGCAGATGGCGATGTCCGACGGCTGATGCCCCTCCTCCTGCTCCTCCATCCAACAGTCGAACATGGCCTGGGCCCGTGCCGCCTGCACCGGGGCGAGAACGGGCGCACCCTGATCGAGCGCGTCGACCAGTCGGGCGCGTGCCGCTTCCAGCGCGCCAACCTCTTCCGCCCGCAGAACGCGGGCTGACAATTCCTCGGGAGCGACGGTCTCGCCCCGGAGGCTGGCGGCGGCACGGTCGCGATAGCGGCGGGCATCCCGGTGATCGAAGCGTTCGGCCTCGGCCTCGGACAGCGCCAGATACGCCTCGGCCAGAGCGGCGTTGAAACCCTCCGGCGCCACCCGTGCATCCGGTAGCGCCAGGTCCCGCGCACAGGCCGGAAGCAGCAGCAACCCGGCGAGGACCAGTGCCCCCCTCTTGCCGCTCATGGCGCTCTCGCCGCGAAGCGCGTTCCGCGCACGCCGACGACCCCGCCCGGCACATGGAACTCGACGCTCCCGGGTGCCAGCCTGCCGATCTCGCCGCTCGTGTAGACGGCATCGCCGCGCAGCAGCCGCCCGATGAATCCGAGGAGGCCGCTCTGCGGCTTGAAGGCGAACTTCTCCACAACGAACTGCGTGTCGGTGCCCAGTGCGATCAGCGTGCCGTCGCGGAGGGTCACCCCAAGCGCGCCGTCGGCTCCCGTCCGCAGGCGGTCGCCCAACTCGATCCTCAGGCCGGCCTGGGGCGTCAGCGAAGCGCCCTGGCGATCGACGAAGGCCGTGCCGGACACCGTCTTGACGACCCCGATCGTGGTGTCCGTTTCCTGGCTTCCGGCGGGCGCGGTGGCCCAGCAGCCGACCATCAGACACGCCGCCAGCGCTCCACTGCCCAAGCGGCCTCGGACCCTTTCCAGAACCCCCATCGGCTCCCCCCGGTATGCGGTTTTTCACGCAGAATGTCGGGACAACCCGGTCGAGGGACAGCCCCCGGTTCTGGGGGGCTATTGCGACCTGAGACGCGGATCCAGTGTGTCGCGCAGTGCGTCGCCGAACAGGTTGAAGCCGAAGACCGCCAGCGTGATGGCGAGCCCGGGGAACACCGCGATCCACGGTGCGCTCTCGGCATACTCGGACGCCCCGCCCTGCAGCATGAGCCCCCAGGCCGGCGTCGGCTCCTGCACGCCCAGTCCGAGATAGGAGAGCGACGCCTCCAGGAGGATCGCCTGGCCGACGAACGCGGTCACCATGATCAGGAAGGGCGCCATGACGTTCGGTGCCATGTGACGGAGGATGATCCGCAGGTGCCTGAAGCCGCAGGCGCGCGCCGCGTCGACATAGGGCATCTCGCGCACCGAGAGCGCACTCGATCGAACCACCCGCGCGCATCGCGGAATGAATGGAATGGTGATGGCCAGGATGACGTTGTGCGTTCCAGTGCCGAAGATGGCCACCACCGCCAGCGCCATGATGATCAGCGGGAACGCCATGAACACGTCCATGACCCGCTGGAAGACCAGGTCGATCCAGCCGCCGAAATAAGCGCTGCCGACGCCGAGGACCATGCCGATCGAGCCGCCGACGAAGGCGGCGGCGAAGCCGACGAACAGCGCCGTGCGGGCGCCGTAGATGATCCTGGACAGCAGGTCCCTGCCGAACTGGTCGGTGCCGAGCAGGAACTCCCAGGACGGTGCCTGTTCCATCGCCATGAAGTTGTTGGCGACGGGATCGTAGGGCGCGACCACGTCGGCGAAGATCGCCGCCAGGATCATGACGATCACGATGAGCGCGCCGGCCGCGCCGAGGGGCTTCTTGCGCGCGATGCGGAACAGCGCGGCGACGCTCGAAGGCTTCCGGGGAACGTCCGTGACCGCGGCGTCGACGCGGGCTTCCGATGTGGTGACCATACCGGCGCTCCTAGCGGTAGCGGATGCGCGGGTCGAGCCATGCGTAGCACATGTCGACCAGGAAATTGATGAAGATGAAGATCGTCACCACGACCATCACGAGCGCCTGCGTCATCGCATAGTCGTGCTGGGTCACGGACTGGACGAACAGCCGCCCCAGGCCGTTCAGGTTGAACACCTGCTCGGTCACGACCAGCCCGCCCATCAGGAACGCGAACTCGATGCCGACGATCGTGATGACCGGCAGCAGGGCGTTCCGCAGCGCATGGCGGTTGACGATCAGCTTCTCGACAAGGCCCTTCGCCCGCGCCGTGCGGACATAGTCCTCGCGCAGCACCTCGAGCATCGACGACCGCGTCATCCGCAGCGTCACGGCGGAATAGCGGTATCCGGTCGCCAGGGCGGGCCAGATCAGCATCGAAAGATTGTGGAACGGATCCTCCCAGATCGGGACGTACCGGATCGGCGGCATCCACGGCGCGCCGAACCAAGCCTGGCTGATGATCAGGATGCCGAGGATCATCAGGATGCCGAGCCAGAAGGACGGCATGGCGATGCCGGCGATCGAGAACAGGCGGACCACATAGTCGACCCAGGAATCCTGCTTGACCGCGGCGAGCACGCCCAGCGGGATCGCGATGACGACGGAGATGAACGTCGCCATCAGCGCGACCTGGAGCGAGAGCGGGAAGCGGCTCGCGATCTCGACGTTGATCGGGCGCCCGGTCCACATCGACTTTCCGAAGTCGCCCTGCACGAACCCCCAGATCCAGCTGAGGAACTGCGTGACCGCGGGTTCGTCCAGGCCGAGTTCCAGGCGGCATTGCGCGAGGACGGAGGGATCGACGTTGCTGCCGGTCCCGGCGAGACGCAGCATGCAGACGTCGCCCGGGATGAGGCGCAGCAGGAAGAAGACGAGCACGGCCGCTCCGAGGAGCGTCGGTATCGTCATCAGGATACGCTTGACCGTGTACTGCCACATGGCTGCTCGACCGACTCCATCCAGGGCGACAGGACCCCTCTCCCGGACCGGGAGAGGGGTGGCTGGTCACATCACATCTGCGACTTGTCGATCCAGACGTTGTCGAGCTGCTGGTTGAGATAGTGGCTCGGGCTGATGGTCCAGCCCTTGACGTAGGAGCGGTGCGGGATGATCCGGTACCACCACAGCGTGATGAACATCCGGGCCTCCTCGTCGAGGATGCGCTTCTCGAACGCTCGCATGATCGAACGCTGCTTCGCCTCGTCGCTGGTACGGTTCATCTCCTCGAACATCTTGTCGAGCTCGCGGTCGACATAGCCGCCGTAGTTCGAGCCGGAGACATCCTCGGAGACGAACTTCGAGACGTCGAGCAGCGCGTTGACATTGGACTGGCAGTTGAACTCGATTGCCAGATCCCACTCGTGCTTCGTTCGCAGTTGGTCGTAGAACGGGCCCGTGGGCAGCACTTCCTGCTCGGCCGTGATCCCGATCTGGCGGAGCTGGTCGATCACCCAGATGCCGACGATCTTGTAGGGCTGGTCGACCGCACGGTTGACGATCTTGACCTGCAGCGGCGTCTGGACCCCGGCCTCCTGCAGCAGGCGCTTCGCCTCCTCCTGGGACTTCTTATGGTCGGGCCAGTAGCCGGCGATCTTCTGCAGCTCTTCCTTGCTCGCCGCCAGGTCGTCGCCGGGGAACACGATGCCGCCGACCGTCTTCACGATCGCGATCTCGGACAGGTATTTCGAGCCGTTCCAGCGATCGAGGGCCAGCGTCACGGCGCGCCGCACGCGGACGTCGTCGAACGGCTTGCGGCGATGGTTCGGCGTCATCAGCAGGACGCAGTTCCAGTCGCTCTCCTGGACCGTGATCTTGTCGCCGAGAGCCTGCTTGAGTTCGTCGCGCGTCTTCGGCGGGAACCCGCGGAATTCGATCGCCGCACGGTCGCCGCGGATCGCCTGGGCCCGCACGCTCTGCTGCGGCGCGAAGATCGCCTCGAAGCCGTCGAGGTAGGGCTGCCCCTTGTGGTGATAGTTCTCGTTCCGCACGCCGGTCATGGTCGCGCCCGGTTGCCACTCGCCGAACTTGAAGGGGCCGGACCCCAGGACGTTCTTCTCGAACCAGTGCGGATCCTGGTCGAGCTTGGCCTTGGGGTAGATGAAGTTGAACGGGTTCGCCACAGCCTTCATGAAGGCGCCGGACGGGTATTTCAGGTCGAATACGACGGTGCTGTCGTCGGGCGCCGACACCTTGTCGACCATGACGAAGTAGGCCTTGCGCGCGCTCTGCACGCCCTCCGGCGGGTCGACGATCTTCTGGAAGCTCGCCGCCACGTCGTGCGCCGTCAGCGCGCTGCCGTCGTGGAACTTGACGCCGTCGCGGATCTTGAAGGTGTAGCGCTTGCCGTCGTTCTCGGCCTTCGGCATCTCCGTGCACAAGTCGCACACGATGTCGCTGGTCGACGACATGTTGTCCGGGTTGATCCGCGTCAGCACGCTGTAGAACGGCCCGATCGGATGCATCAGCGCGAAGGTCGTCTCGCGGTGGCCGTCGAAGCTCGGCGGCTCGTCCGGAACGACGAAGCGCAGGATCCCGCCGCGCTGCGGCTCCTCCGCCGCTCTCGCCTGGCTCGCCATCATGCCCGCGGCCAGAACGGCCGTTAAGGCGATGCCGGTGGTCAGTGCCCCTCTCATGCCCTCTCCTCCCATTGTTGTCTCGTTTTGTCGGGCCCTCGCGCGGCCTCCCGTGTCCGCGCCGTCGTCCTGTTCGATCTCCTCTAGACCTCGGTACAGGCCACCCAGTGCCCCGGGCGCACCTCGCGCAGAACCGGCACGTGCGCGCTGCATCCCTCGACCGCGCGGTCGCAGCGCGGGTGGAAGACGCATCCGGACGGCGGGTTGATCGGGCTGGGGATCTCACCGCGGATCACCCGATGGGCGCGCGCCATCTCGATCTCAGGATCCGGGATCGGCACGGCCTCGAGCAGCGCCTGGGTGTAGGGGTGCAGCGGGTTGTCGAAGAGTTCGTCCGTCTCGGCGATCTCGACCATCCGGCCGAGATACATCACCGCCACGCGATGGCAGATGTGGCGCACCACGCTGAGATCGTGGGCGATGAACAGGTAGGTCAGCTGGAACTTCTCGCGCAGATCCTCCAGCAGGTTGATCACCTGCGCCTGGATCGACACGTCGAGCGCCGACACCGCCTCGTCGCAGATGATGAACTCCGGCTCCAGCGCCAGGGCCCGCGCGATGCCGACGCGCTGGCGCTGGCCGCCCGACATCTCGTGCGGATAGCGGTCGGCGAAGCGC
>Ga0114915_1000455_pt1 | contig 18999 bp, 10 predicted proteins | sample MalvirAntarct_55_FD_87288 | JGI IMG/M metagenome (GOLD analysis project Ga0114915, IMG submission 87288) | Marine viral communities from the Global Malaspina Expedition - Malaspina viral metaG Antarct_55 | ecosystem: Environmental > Aquatic > Marine > Oceanic | place: South Georgia Island...
AAAAAGAAACCTAAAAAATTAGTTAAAAAAGAATCTACAACTAAATTAGATTTAACTAAAAAAGAAGAAGAAGAAGTAAAACAACCAGAAGAAATTAAAGAAATTAAAGAAATTGTACAAGAGATTGTAGAAGAAAAGGTTGAAGAAAAAGTAGAAACTAAAGAAGAAGAATTCACCGTAATGAATGATGTTACAGATGAAAAACCTTCTGAAATTAAAACAATTGAAAAAACACTTGAACCAGTTGCTGTTGCGGAAAAAATTGATTTACCTGAAAATATAGAGAAATTAGTTGACTTCATGAAAGAAACTGGAGGTACATTAGAAGACTATAATAGATTAAATATAGATTACACTAGTGTTGATGAAGATGTTTTAATTAGAGAATACTACAAACAAACTAAGCCTCACTTAAATAGGGAGGAAGTAGAATTTATATTAGAAGATAAATTTTATTTTGATCCTGAAGAAGCTGAGGAACGTGAGCAAAAGAAGAAGAAACTTGCTTATAAGGAAGAAATTGCAGAAGCCAAGAGTTTTTTGGAGGAAACGAAAAAGAAGTACTACGACGAGATCAAGTTGAGACCGGGCGTTACTCAAGACCAACAAAAAGCAACTGATTTTTTCAATAGATATAACAAAGAACAAGAGGTAGCAAAGCAAAGTCACGAAAGCTTTAAGACTGCAACTAAAGATTATTTCACTAATGAATTCAAAGGTTTTGACTTCGAGGTTGGTGAAAAGAAATTTAGATATGGTGTTAAAGATCCTAGTGAAGTTGCTGAGGCGCAGTCTGATTTAACAACATTTATTAAGAAGTTCTTAAGTGAAGATGGTACAGTTAATGACCCAGGTGCATACCACAAAGCTATATACGGCGCTAGAAACATAGACACAATTGCTTCTCATTTTTATGAGCAAGGTAAAAGTGATGCTGTGAAGGATATTACTGCTAAATCAAAAAACATAACTAATGAAGTCAGAAGCGAAGCTCCTGGTGACATGTTTGTCAATGGTTTTAAAGTAAGAGCCATTTCTGGTGATACCAGTTCTAAGTTAAAAATAAATAAAATAAAAAAATAAAACTTAAAACTAAAATATAAAAATGGGATTTTTAGATAATTCTCCTGCTGGAGCATTTCCAGCATCGATAATTCCTATGCCGAAAAAACAAGCTGTAGTTGATAATTATATCGACTTTAATAACTTGGCTAACGGACAATGGGCACAACAATATCTACCTGAGCTTTACGAAGCTGAAGTAGAAAGATACGGAAACAGAACTTTATCTGCTTTCTTGAGAATGGTAGGCGCTGAAATGCCTATGACATCTGATCAAGTAATTTGGTCTGAGCAAAATAGACTACACGTTGCTTATGAAGGCGTGACTAGAGCTAATGATGTTTTAACTATAACAGGTAACCAAGCTGTAAGATTAAATCAAACGATAGTTGTTGCTGACGGTTTTACTACTGTAAAAGCTTTAGTTATTGACGTAACTGGTTTAGCTATTACTGCTGTACCTTACGAAGCTGCTACTTTAACTGCTGCTGGATTAGGTGCTACTGGATTAAAACTATTTGTTTATGGTTCAGAATTTGCAAAAGGAACTAACCAAATGGTTGGATCTATTGAGCCACAAGTGTCTACTTTTACTAACAACCCAGTAATTATTAAAGACAAGTTTGAAGTATCAGGTTCTGATGCTGCTCAAATTGGTTGGATCGAAGTTGCTACTGAAGACGGAACATCGGGCTTCATGTGGTATCTAAAAGCTGAGTCTGAAACAAGACTACGTTTTGAAGATTACTTAGAAATGACTTGTGTTGAAGGTGAAAAAGCTGCTGCAGCATCTGGTGTTGCTACTGCTAATTACGCTAGTTCATTTGCTGATACTCAATTTACAAGAAATGATGCTAATACATCTGGAGTTGCTCCAATAGGTACTCAAGGTTTATTTGATGCTATTGAAACAAGAGGTAATGTATGGCAAAATTTTGCTGGTGCTGCTGCTCCTGGAGCTGGTGCATTAGGTGATTTTGATGCTATTCTTAAGCAACTTGACAAGCAAGGAGCTATTGAAGAAAACATGTTATTCTTAAACAGAGCTACTGCTTTGGATTTTGATGATATGATTGCTGCTATGGCTGGCGGAGGTTATGCTGGTACACAAGCTGCTTCTTACGGTTTATTTGATAATGAGTCAGAAATGGCGCTTAACTTTGGTTTTTCAGGATTTAGAAGAGGTTCTTATGACTTCTACAAAACTGACTGGAAATACTTAAACGATGCTACTACTAGAGGTTTAACATCTGACATTGATGGTGTTATGGTTCCTGCTGGTACTACTACTGTTTATGATCAAATGTTAGGATCAAACATTAGACGTCCTTTCTTACATGTAAGATATAGAGCTTCTCAAACTGATGACAGACGATATAAAAACTGGATCACAGGTTCTGTGGGTGGTGCTTATACTTCTGCTCTTGATGCTATGGAAGTACATTTCTTATCTGAAAGATGTTTAGTTACACAAGCGGCTAATAACTTCGTGTTATTCAAGTCAACTATATAATTATTAACATTTAAAAGATAAAGAAAATGGGATATATTAAAATAAAAAAGCATACTACAGTTACGACTGGAACTTCTGCTGAATTTGATTTAGTATCTGCGGATAACGTAGGTATGGTTAAATTAGTTACTAATGATGTAGTAGTAAGTTACCTTAGTGGTTACAAAGTTACTATAGATGGATCTTCTAATTTAACTCAAACTGATGTTGATACTGTTTTAGGTGCAATTGATAAAATGAACGGTGCTTCTGGCCCTGCTCCAGTATTATCATTAAGCTCTGGGATTAGTTCTACAACTATGGCCTCTGTTTAATATTACAGAATAACAAGATCCCGCTTCGGCGGGGTCTTTTTTAATTATTATATTATATTATATTATGGAAACAAAAGAAAAGAAAAAGCCTGTGGCTAAAGCCCCAGCAACTCCTGAAGTAAAAAAAGATACTTGGGAATATAAAAATAGAACTTATTACTTAACAGGTTCAAAAGAACCTCTAACACTTAAGTTATCTTCAAGACATACACCTAGACATCCTTTATTTTATTTTGATGAAGAAAAAGGTTATAATAGGGAGATGAGATATGCTACTAATCAGAAGTCATTATTTGTTGATGAACAAATTGGACCAGTTACATTAGAACATATTGTTTTTGAAGATGGCACATTATTTGTGTCTAAAGATAAAGTTCAATTACAAAAACTATTATCTATATATCACCCAGCTAAAGGCAAAGTATATCAAGAGCATGATAAAAAAGCTGTAGCCGTAGATCAATTAGCTATGATAGAATTTGAAATTAAAGCATTAAACATTGCTTCTACAATGGATATAGAACAAGCAGAAGCTATATTAAGAGTTGAAAATGGTTCTTCAGTTGCTGCGTTAAGCAGTAAAGAACTAAAAAGAGACATATTAATATTTGCTAAAAGAAATCCTAAATTGTTCTTAGATTTGTCAGAAGACGAAAATGTAGTACTTAGAAACTTTGCTATAAACGCAACTGAGTCAGGTATTATTAAATTAGCACAAGACCAAAGAACATTTACTTGGGGTACTAATGGTAGAAAATTAATGACAGTTCCTTTTGATGAGAACCCGTATTCAGCGATGGCTTCTTGGTTTCAAACAGATGAAGGACTTGAAGTTTATAAGTCTATAGATAAAAAAATAAAATAACAAGTGATTATAATTAAGGGTGGTTTTATCGCCACCCTTTTTTTTTAAAAATATTAAAATGGCAATAGACGTAAATGAAGTTTACAAAACGGTTTTATTAATATTAAATAAAGAGCAGAGAGGATATATAACTCCTGATGAATTTAATAAAACAGGCACACAAGTTCAGTTAGAGATATTTGAAAAGTATTTTGAAGATCTGAATCAAAACTTACGTGTACGTCAAGATGAAACAGAATATGCCGATAGAGTTAAAAATGTAGATGATAAAATATCTATATTTAAAACTCAAGGAGTTTGTACTTTCGATAGCGCTAGGAAACTATTTACAACACCTAGTGATGTACATAGAATAGGTACTGTTATATATAAAGACTCTATAGAAGTTGAAAGAGTTCAAAGAAATGATTTACTATATTTAAAACTTTCACCTTTAACAAAGCCATCAACTTCTTTTCCTGTATACTCATATCAGGATAAATTGACTACTACTCCCGACCCTAAGATATACGTAGAACCTACAACTATACAATCAGACATTTCAACAACTTACATAAGAAAACCAAATAACGTTAGATTTGGATTTACCACAGGCTCTTTAGGACAGTACTTATATGATAACAATATATATACTGCGACAGGCTTGCCAGTAGTTGATAATTATTTATTTCAAAGTTTAACAACTAATTTTGTGGCTACAGCAAATGAGCCAACATCAATAACTTTTTCTGGATTAACAGTAGCGTCTAATGGCGTAGTTTATGAAGGAAATGGCACTGGAATAAAATTTACTTTAACAATGGCTGTTGATGGAACTATAATAGGTATAAACGTACAATCCCCAGGCTCTGGATTTGCCGTTGGAGATACAATAACGTTTAATTCAACTATTTTTCAAGCAGGTGGAGGCAGTGGCGGTGGAACCAATGCGGTTGTAACTATTTCAGCAACTAGTATATATAGTGGTACTCCTTTTGGCTCTACTCAATTTGAAATAGACAACACAGATCAAACAGAAACAGTGCTTAATATATTAAAATACTCAGGTATAGTTATAAGAGATCCACAAATAATACAATCAGCACAGCAAATGGCTATGACTGAAGATCAAAACGAAAAAAGTTAAAAAATGGGACTAATTACAGAAACTAATGAAGAGTATTATGCTGGAGAAAAAATACTTTTAATAGCGTCAAACGCAAGCGAAAGCTCATTTGAAACAACTTTTAATACTGAGTTAGTTTTAAGTTCAGCTTCTGCTGATAGTAATTTTATTTTTGAAATAAGTCTTGATTCTGGAGCTACTTATAATCTATATACCGCAGGTATAATATCATTAAGTAACAATAATAGAACTATTGATGTTAGCGTTGCTATAAATGGAGGAGCTTCAGGTGCTATAATTAGAATTACTTTAAAAATAGCTGCTGTACAAAACAATTACGGAGGTTATTCTTACGTTAAATTAATAGACATTATAAACACTTTTATAGCTACGTATGTAGGTACAGGTAAATTAATACCAAGTGTTAAAAGGACTGACGTGATGTTTCACGCTAAAAGAGGTTTAGCAGAATTCAGTTATGACACTTTAAAAAGCATAAAGTCTCAAGAACTTACAATAACACCTAGTCTTTCAATGATAATACCTCAAGACTACGTTAATTATGTTAGGTTATCATGGATAGATTCTCATGGGGTTAAACACATTATATACCCGTCAGATAATTTAACTATAAATCCTACAGATATTCCTTTACAAACTGTTAACGGTGATTTTATTCAAGATCAATTTGGTACAAATACACAAGGATCTTCTAAAACATCAAGTAGATGGGCTGGTCTAAACCAAAGAAGATTAAGTGGAGGCTTTGATGGCTATCAAGATGGAGTAGAAAACTATTATGGTGATAGTAACATGTTTGGATATCAGCAATTAGGTATGAGATATGGTCTACTACCTGAAACAACTCAAGTTAACGGTTATTTTACCATGAATCCAGCAAGGGGAACTATAGCTTTTTCTAGCGATATGAACGGTAGGTTAGTGGTTTTAGAATACATATCAGATGGATTAGCTTACGATGTTGATTCTAAGGTGCCTAAGATGGCCGAGGAAGCAATGTATATGCATATAGCTTATTCTATACTGGCAGGTAGATCTGGAGTCCAAGAGTACATTGTTCAGAGATTTAAAAAAGATAGAAGAGCACAGCTAAGAAATGCTAAAATAAGACTATCAGACATTAAGTTAGATCAAATAGTTAGAATAATGAGAAATAAGTCTAAACAGATTAAACATTAATATGGCTCAAATAAAAAACACTTTTGTCAAGTCTAAAATGAATAGAGACTTAGACGCTAGATTAATTCCTAATGGAGAATATAGAGAAGGTAGAAATATTGGTGTTAGTAAGTCTGAAGGATCTGACGTTGGTGCTTTAGAAAATGTAAAAGGTAATGCTAGTGTTTTACCTGGCTTTATAAATAAATTAAACGCTGGTCTAACACCTAATGAAAAGCCTCTAGAAGTAATAGGATTATTTACTCATGAAGATAGTTCATCTATTTATATGTTTTTAACAACATTTACAGATGCATCTAAAAATCAATTAAGTAATAACGCTTATTTATTTAACTCTCATTGTTATATAACTAGAGTAAAATATAACGGAAACCTAAGTACAACTGAAGAAAGAAGATATGAGTCCTCTATATTAGTTGAAGGTAGTTTTTTAAATTTTTCTAAAACACATCCAATATCCGGCTTTAATATAGTTGAAGATTTAATGTTTTTTACAGATAATAGAAACCAACCTAGAAAAATAAATATTGAAAAAGCAGCAGGAAGAGCTTTTAGTACAGGTTCTAATGTTTCAAAACCTTTTTATTATAATGAAGATCAAATATCTGTTGCTAAATACTATCCATACAATTCTTTTTCTTTAATTAGAAAAGATGGTTCTAATTATAGTTCAACAATTAAAAATACTACAACTGAATTTCTGCCAATATCTCTTTCTGCTCCTTTAGATGAAATAAAAACAGTTGGAGGTTATAAAGTATTAAACTTTCTTTCACCACCCTTACCACCTGCTCCTAAACCAAAATGGACAGGTACATCTGCTTCAAATAGTAGTATTGCTAATTTTTTCTCTAAAAATGGAGGTAATGATTACCCTGTAGTAAGAATTAAAAATGCTCAAAAACCAGGTTCTCAAGATATTTATATATATAGTGTTTTAGGCAATGAAGTTAGTGTAGCTTCGTCTCAAACAACTCTTACTACTCAAATCAATGTTCCTAACGCTCCTGGAGGATCATATAATGTTCCTGAAACGTGGGCAGAGCCTGGAGATGTTATAGTATTTCAATTAAAAAATCCAGATTTTGATATAAGCTTTGATGGAGATACGGAATTCTTAAAAGATAAATTCCCTAGATTTAGTTATAGATTTAAATATACAGATAACGAGTATTCATTAATGGCTCCATTTACGCAAACTGTTTTTATGCCTGCTCAAGATGGTAGTATAACCTGGCAAGATGAAGATACAGCCGTAAGAACAACTGAGTTAGCTTTTTTTGAAAATAGAGCAAGTGAAATAGGTTTAATTATTGATTTACCTTATTATCCAGGAATTTCCTCAACTAGTGCTAGTGGATTTTTTAATGGTGAACTACAGCGAGAATTAAACGTGGATGAAATAGAAATACTTTTTAAAACATCTAATGATAATAATATTTACATTATAGAAAGCTTAGATATAAGTGAAGGTTGTTCTAATGATAATTTAGTGTCGCCTGATGGCACTACTGTAGCTTCTAGAAATCAGTTTATATATAAATATAAAGGTGCAAAACCATATAAAGTTGTACCAGAAACTGATGTAACAAGAGTTAATGACATAATACCAGTTAGAGCTTTAGCACAAGAAACATCTGGTAATAGAATTATGTATGGTAATTACTTAGACAATCATGCTTTGCCGCCTGAACCGCATTATGAAGCTGCTTCATCTTTAAAAAAAGGATCTTTTAGTCCTGACTTTAATGAATCTAATAATCCTCCAATAGCTACTACACTAAATAATAAAATAAAAGAATATTACAATGCTACTGTGAAGCAAGGTAGAACGTATCAGGTTGGAGTAGTGTTTTCTGATAGATATGGTAGACAGTCTACTGTTATGCTAGCATCTGAGTCAGGAGTATATGGCAATAAAAGTAGTGATAGATCCACGGTTTTAATGCCTTATGACAACTCTGGCTCTACTACTACTTTAAACTTTTTTGGAAGTTCTTTAAAAATGGATTGGCATAAAGAAATTCCTGACATAGAAGCTTATAATATTTTAAATTACCCAGGCTTATATAATAATTTCATTAGACCTAATGGCTGGTATACTTATAAAATAGTTATTAAACAACAAGAACAAGAGTATTATAACGTGTTTGCCCCAGGTAGTATGTCTGGAAATGTTGTATACAAAGATAATGAAACTTTATTAGGGTATTCTGACTCTTGGAACACTTCTAATTTATCATTATATGGTGATAATATAAACAAAATACCTAGAGACATGACTAATGTAGGTCCTACTGATAGGATATACGGCAGTAAAGAGTCTTTGTATTATAGAGTTATTCAACCTAATTATAATTTTCATGCTCAATCAGTTCCAGCAACAGTAGATACTAATAGATGGAATTCTAGGCAAACCGTGTTACCTATTATAGAATCAACAGTAGTTTCTATACAGCCTTTTTTAGATATGGGAAAATGGGTTAATCAAAAAGGTGTTTCTACAACAAACGCGGCTGGTACTGCATTTGTAGGTAGCTTAAGTTATCCTGGTGCTTATAACGATGGTACTGATAATATTCCTGGCACAGTAAATCCATTTGTAAAATCAGATAATAATCCATTCATAGCCACCGTTAACAATAATGGAAACAAAGACAGAGTTGGTTTTTTAAACACTACACAGACAAGTAAATACGATGCTTCAAACACGCCTCCTCTTAATTTAGCTAAATTTTCAGAATCTTTAATAATTGCAGAAACTAAGCCTGTTTTATCTAATTTAGAACTTTACTGGGAAACAACAACTTCAGGATTAATAAGTGATTTAAACTCTTCTATACGTACCGCGGGAAATACAAATGATCCAGGAAATTTAACAACTTGGTTATTCAAAGGACAGGAAAATATAGAATATACAGGAGCAAATTTAGCAAACTGTTTATTAAGTAAAAATATAAATATAGCAACTATAGGAGGAGTAGAGAATCAAAATCCTAATTACACTATAGTGTTAGATAGCGTTTCATCAAGAGGTGTTAACGGTGTTTTACCTGTCAATGGTTTATTCTTAATTAAAGAGTTCTCTGGGACTCCTAAGAATTATAATTTATACTTAACAAGTGAAGGTATAGACAGTTTAAACGCGTTGCAGTACAACTCTAGCGACAATACTAACGTATGGAATAATGAATTTATTTTTAACTTTACATTATCTATAACAGTTGGATTAGATACAACAACTGCAACAGTATCTAAAGCAAACAATTTCTTTAGCAATGCAGCCCCAACTCTTGGAGCTACACCAAATCCTTCAACAATAGAACCTGGTTCTAGCGGTTGGAATGGAGACACTTGGGCTTTCAGTATAGGCGGAGAAGAACCAGACTCTGGTCAAACAGATTACAACTACATAAAGCAAGAGCATTTATTTTCAAAAACAAGTGGTAATTATGAAGTAACATCTGTTACTAGGAATCAAACTAGAAACAGAAATCAACAGTTTTTTACTCAAGATAAGTGGACTCAATATAATTCTGGCACGCCACCGTATCCAGTATTTCCTAATGGAAAATCAAGTACTGGATGGAACAATGGTAGTTTTGCAGGTTTAAACTCTGGTTCAGAGCTTTATATAGAAAAATTAGAATGTGCTGTTTTTAAAAGCAACGATACCGTAAAATTTGGCTATGAAGAATGGTGGCCGCTAAAGAAATTAGGAGTTACTCAAGCCGACATAGATTCAGATTCCCATAGATTCACTTACGCTAACAAAGATTGGTTTACTAGTGATACTATAATATCCGCGAACAATCCGGTTCAAGTAGACTTAAGTGCAGCTACTTATGGTAGTCAAAACTTGAGATATACTTACTTTGATTACCCTTGGAAATTGGAATTTGTAGAATATAATACATCAAGCCCAGCTCCATGGCTAGCGCCAGGAAGCATTTCTGGTGGTAGTTTTGAATCTGGTTGGTATTTATTTGCAGATGGCCAAAGTCCTCCATTTGAATGGCAAGGTGGTGCTACTGCTAAAAATGATAGACGTTTTTGGGCTGAAGGATTTCTAAATGGTGGTAGATACAGTGTTCATAAAATAACTATAGGTGTAAAAGAAACATTCCCTAACGGACAAGTGTCTCAAGTTGGCCAAATGGTTGTTTATACAAAACTTTACAGATAATGGCAATTTTTAATTTAGAAATATCATACTTTAACTCTTATTGGGTTAAAAAAACAAATAACGAGTTTACGCAGTCTCAATACCCAACAACTAATTATGGTAGTATATCTAAAATACCAAATTGGCCTGGATTACCGTATAAATCTTATGGAACTACAGCTAGTACTAGATATTTAAATTATGCTTCTACATCACAAATGACTACTATACCTCAACAGAGGTCGGATATTGATTATTCTTTAAGCGCAGAAGATTCTACGTTAAATTGGATCATAGAAGAATCTAGAATAAGAGGAGCTTTTAATGGCGCATCTACAGATTATGGTGTTAAAGCTTATTTATTAGATGATGAATATACGTCTGTAACAAGAAATCATAGTGTAATATATTCTGGTTTATTTAACTCAAAGACCAATGTTAACGAAACTAATGTTTTTTCATCAGCTCAAAGTATTACGTTTGCAGCACCTGAACAATACGGATCTATACAAAAACTATATAGTGAAGATACAAAATTAATATTTCTACAAGAAAATAAGATTAGTAGAGCAATGGTTAATAAAAATATCTTATATACAGCAGAGGGAAGAGGCGCGCCTGTTAGCTCACAAAATTTAGTAATAGGGGAAATAACTCCATTTGTAGGTGAATATGGTATTAGTAGGGATCCTTATTCTTTTGCTCAATTTGGTAGAAGAAAATATTTTACAGATAAAAATAGAAATGTAGTATTAAGACTTTCAGACAATGGACTTACTGAAATTAGCGGTTATGGTATGACTGATTTTTTTAGAGATAGATTATCTGAAATAGATGATAACTTATATCAAAACGTATTAAAAAGAGTTTTATCAGGTATTCGATCGCCATCGTGGCCTTACAGTGCTGTTCAACCTGTTGCAATAGGAGAGCCTTATATAGAAATAAATAACCCAGGTGGTCCAATTGGTGATCTTTATTCAGGAGTACCTATAGGTGCTTCAGTTTTAATAAACGACATTGATACTGGTTGTTATGTAACAAACGTTGACTTGAGTAACGGTAGAGTACATTAACAGAGTTAGTTGCCTTTGACTTTCCTTCAGGCGCTACAGTTAGTTTTATAACTTATGAAAAAGATAAAGTTATAGGAGCTTACGATGTATATACCGGTAAATACTTATTGAGTCTACAAAAAAGAGGTGGAGCGTATAACACCTTAACTTTTGATGAATCAGTTTTAGGATGGGTTTCTTTTTATGATTACAAACCTTATAACGCAAAGAGTTTATTTAACAGATTTTACACAACTGATCAAACAAGCTTATGGATGCATAATTCAAGCAATGTATTAAGGAATAGCTTTTATGGAGATGATCCAGTTAATTCATCAATTGAATTTATATTCAATATACAGCCAAATATTGTTAAAACTTTTAAGACTGTTAATTACGAAGGAACTAATGGTTGGGAATTAAGTAGTATGATTAGTGATCAAACGGGAGCTTTACAAGGTAATGGAGGTTATCAATTTTTTGAAGACCAAACAGCTGTTATAAAAAGTTATGGAGAAGGATCATATGTTGAAGAAGGTGTTACTTATTATGCTGGCTTTAACTTAAAAGAAAATAGATATGTCGCTAACGTCATTAACAACACGCCAGCACAACCAGGCGAGATTATAATAGGTAATCAAGCTAGTGGTATTAAAGGATATTTCACAACATTAACACTAACAACAGACTCAACTACAGACTTAGGTGGAACAAAAGAATTATTTGCCGTAGGATCTGAGTATGTCACGTCATCTTATTAAAATTAAAATATGGGTTTATTAAAAAACAATAATAATAGAATAAATAAAAGAGCTAATTTAAGAAAACAAGTTTTACAGTCGGCTCAAAATCAGCCAAACTATGTAATGCAAAGTTCTGGAAACGATCCACTTCAAAGTAACAACTTATTAACTAATGCTAGCGGGTCTAATACAGGGCTAGTTTCTGGTGGTGGTGGCAGTGGTGGTGGTGGCAATATGATGGGTTATATGCAATTAGCGGCAGCTGCTACACCTATGGTTATGGGTTTTATACAAGGTAGACAGCAACAAAAATTAGCTGAAGGTTTTGAAAAAGAAAGACTAGCAAAAGATAAAGAAATTCAAGGTTTATTAAATAATAGACAAGAAATAAGAAATCCATATGCAAACCTATCTGTAGCTACTGAAGCCGCGGAGTTTCAAGGTCAACAAGTTGATCAAGCACTTGCTAATTCTTTAGATGCTATGCAAGCTGGAGGTTTTGGAGCTGGTGGCGCTACTGCTTTAGCTAGGGAAGCTGCTAAATCTAAACAAGGTATCTCAGCTGATATACAGAAGCAAGAATCTCAAAATCAAAAATTCTTTGCACAAGGTGAAGATATTAGACAAAAAGCAGTTGAACAAAGATCTGAAGATGACATAGACTTTTCGAGAGCTCAGTCAGACAATTTAAGACAACAAGAAATGAATGCCTTAAACAATAAGCAACAATCTCAACAAGCTGGTATTGGTGGCTTGATGCAAGGTGTGCAAGGTATAATGGAAAATCCAGAAGCTGTTCAAGGCTTATTCGGAGGTTAAAAAATAAATTATGGCACAAAGAAGAGGAAGATACACACCTAGATTAATTAAAGACAATAGAGGATCTAATGCAGCTAAATTTACAGCTGGCATGGGCAAAGCTTTAAAAAATACTTTTGATATAGTAGCTGAAAAGAAAAAAACAGAAAGAAATGAGTTAAATAAGATAACGAAGGAAGGTTTAACTCAGTCACAGGCTTACTTAGATAGAATAAAGAATTTTAAAAAAACTAACAGCCCTTTAGATGAGCAAATAATAGCAATAATAGAAGAAGATGCTAGAATGATTAGTAATGCATATATTAATGCTTATGGACCTGAAAGTACACCAGATTCTATGATACAATATCAAAAAATACAAAACCAAACTAGTAAGTCTTTAGATGATTTAACAATGACTATAGGTGCTATAGACTTAGATAACGATGCTCGTGATCTTGCTAAACAAGAAAATAGACTTATATATGATGTAGATTCAAATGGTGATGTTGTTAATAATTCTGATGAAGATATTTTTAAAATGGGAATAACTAATAATAGCTCTGATGTTAAAATTTCTAGAGGTCCAAATGGTTTTATACTTTCAGGTACTGCTGTAAAAAATGATAATGGTGATGTGACTGATGATGTAACAATGGATTTATCAGAATGGACTAATAAATTAAGAAAAAATGGTAAATCATTTGAAGAAAAAAGTGCTAACTTAGATTTAACATCGGTAGATTATGGTAGAGGATTAGTTGATAAATTTAAAGATCAGATAGAGATAGATAAAACAGGTGAAGAAACTAAAAAGAAAAATCCTAATTATTTATCAGGAGGAGCTACTCCTTCACCTAAAAATCCAGGTTATGATACATCTGGTAATTCTGAGTATTATAAAGAAACAAAGTCTTATACAATAAAAGATCCTGAAAAAGCTAAGGAAGTTGTAAATAACTATTTTATTAAATCTGGAGGTATTACTAGCTTTGATAAAAATAAACCTGTGCCGTCTGAAAAAGAGTTGTGGGCAATGTTGCAAGAGCAAGATAGATTAGATTACAGCCTTTTAGGTAGAACACCAGAAAAAGTAAAGACAAGCTGGAGTCAAATAGCTCCTAGTGAGATGGATGATGCTAAGTTGTTACTACAAAGGGCTTATGCTGATTATATAGTTGAAACAATGTCTCCAACAGGTCAAGAAGAGTATAATACTACTATAAACAATAGTGGTGCACTTAAGCTTAAACTAGATACATGAGCGAAAAATTAAAAAAATTACATTCAACTCTAAAAGAAGAAAATCTTTTAAGTATAGGATTTAACACTTTTATTGAAAAATTAAATAATCAAGATGGTTATTCTGATTTAGTAACTGATACTGTTATTAATGCTGAAGAACCATTATATAGTGGAAGTGAAGAAGACTTTAAATCTGAGTACTTTGTAGATCTTGGTGAAGAAGATAAAAAACCTGAAACAGATCTTGAGAAAGAAAAAGGTGTAGATACCACAGGGGCTATAGAAGGGTTTGATTCTTACTTAGAAGCACTTGGCAACGAGGACTATAGAGATGACAATATAAAAGATAACGATTCTAGATTATTAGAAATTGAAAAAGTCAAAAAAGAAAGATATGATTTTAATTCTACTATAACTAAAAATCCTGGAATATTAGAAGCAGCTAACGAAATATTAGATTTAGAAAAAGAAGTAACAGAAGAAGATATACAAGCTGAAGAAGTTGTTGGTAATTCTTATTTTGATGATTTTGCTGTTCAAAGAATAAAAGAAGGTAAAGGTTTTTACGACGAAAATAGAAAAAACCAAAGAAGGATGCAAGAACTTTTGTTTGGTGAAGGAAAAACAGGTGCTGAAAATGATCCAATAAAAAACGAGTTTAATCAATACGCAGCATCCGTAATTGACATAACAAACGCTGCAAAAGATTTAGGTTTAAAGCCTACGTCTGATAAAGAAAAAGCTAAAAAAGATAAATCTTATACTTACATACCGGATGTTTCAAGTGGAAACATAGATGAAATATCATTAGAAGTATTAGAAAGAGCTAATTATAATCAAAAAAAGAAACAAGCTAAAGAAGGTAGGTTTCAAGCTATAAAACCAGAGTTAGATAAAAAACTACTTGATTTTGAAGAAAAATACGGAGCTACTAATTCAGAAAAAGCTTTATCTATTGTAAAAGGTTTAGGTGATGCTAATCCAGGTCCAGGACTTGTAGCTCTAGGTGTTAGAACATACATGGGTATGACTGGTAAAGAGCACGACAGGTATGAAAAAAATAGAGAGAAATTAAATAATTTAGTTTCATCTAGCGAGAGAGCTTCTAATTATAAATTAAAAAGTACTCTTTATAATATAGGAACTAGCGTAGAAGATGTTGCCTCTGTTAAAGCTGAGCTACAAAGAGTTAGTAATAATATAAAATATAACACATACCCAACACAAGCTGATTATGATAAATATAATAGTTTAATTGAAGAATTAAAGATTAAAAATGAAGCTATTGATTCACAAATATCTTTTTTAAATACTATAGAAGTAGAATCTGACGTAATAAGTGAAATAGCTAAAGAAACTCAAAAAACATACTCAACTTTAGAAGTGTATCAGAATAATATAGCTTCTAGTACTGTTAGATTAGCTTCTGGACTAGGAAATGTTGTTAATGAGACGTTAAACCCAGTTAACTTGCTAGAGTGGACTGGCTATGATTTAAATGATCAGAATACAAGAAATAATGTTTCAGAAAAGCTTAGTGATATTACAGGAGCCAATGAAGAAACAATAAATAAAGCTTTTAATGCTCTTGATAAGGCAGACGAAAGCATAGATGAATCTCTTAACAATCTTTCTGGTCTTGCAGAAGAAATAAAAGCAAGAAACAGGGATGCACAAAGATTTAGTGATATAAATAGTCTTGGAGAGTTCGCGTCTTGGACCGGTGAAATGTTGTCTGATCAAGTAGTTAACACTGGTATATCTATAGCTATACCTGGTTACGGTTTAATATTATCAGCCGCAGCTGAATCGGGCAACAAAATGCACGAGATGAAAGCTGAGATGGGTGGTACAGAGTGGGATGAAAGTACTAAAGCTTATATACAGGAATTTAAAAAAGAGTTTGGTACAAATCCTTTTGGAATAGATGCTGATGATAACTTCATGGTCAAACCTAAAGAATATAATGCTTTACAATTTTTTGCAACTGCTGGTGTTTATGGAGCTGCAGAATACTATAGTGAAAAAATAGCTTTAAAGAACTTTGGTATGGGTTCTAAAAACCTTAAAAAAGCTTTTGACTTAGCTAAAAAATCAGGCGCAGATGATATTATTTTTAGCAATACTGGTAAAACTAACTGGGGCTATTTAAAGGATTTTGGTAAAAATTGGTTTAAAGGTGGCGTAGAAGAATCAGTAGGTGAAGGATCAGTTGCCTTAGCTGGTAACTTTATGGATAGGTTTGTGCTAGGTAAGACAGAAGTTTCTATGTTAGATGGTGTAACAGAATCTATGGTTTCTGGTTTTGTTATGAACTCAGCTTTTCAAACTCCAGCTATAGCAGGTCAAGTTTACAATGCGTTTAGACCAGAAGGAATAAACGCTAAAGTTGCAGCTACTGGAGCTGAAATGGTAAGACTTAGTAAAATTAGAGACCAATACAATTTAGGCTTAGGGAGTTTTCAACCAGGTACAAAAGATCATTCTGATTTAACTGCTGCAAAACAAACAGTTGAAAATCAAATACATGAATTAGCTAAAGAACAATTACAAAACTACAAAAAAACTACTAATGATATAGCTGCTTTAACACCGCAAGATAGGCAGGGTTTAATAAACATATTCAATAAAGAACATAAATTTAGAAATATAATTGATGGTATAAATAGTAATCCTAAATTAGACGATAAAACTAAAGCTAGTAGAATATCTTCATTGCAAATAGAACTAGTAAAGCTAAATGCTAAAAAACAAAGATCTTTATCTAACTCAAGATGGAATGCTGATAAGACTAGAGCTAGAAATTTTTCTAATGCTTGGAGAACTAAAACAGGAACTTTAAATGAAGTTATTAATATAGCAGGTGACAATAACGCTAATGCTCTTGAGCAAGGTTTAAAACACATAGATAGTCTTAACGATCTTTCTGATAGTGAAAAAAATCAAGTTAAAGATCAAATGAAAGCTGAGTTTAAGAGAGCTGATCAAGAGTCTAGTGGTGATTACACTGTTCATGGTATGGCTTTTGGAGATAATTTAACTATACAGACTAACAACCCTGATGGATCAACTTCAATTAAGAAAGTTAATATACCTATTAGTTTTTCTATGAGTAGAGCTAACTCTTCCGTACAGTCTCACGAAACAGGTCATCATACTTTATTTAAAGAATTTATGAACAGTAATCCTGATGCCGTTGGATTAGTTGGTGATTTAGAAGCTTATATAAAGAAAAACTATAAAAAAGCTTATGATTCTATTAAAGAAGTTGAAGGAATATATGAAGGTAAATCTAAATCTGAAGTAGCAGAAGAAAAACTAGCTAAATTAACAGATTTTATTAGACAAGTTGGTTTAGAAGGTGATAGAACTTTATATAATAAATTGTTTGGAAGATTTCAAAAGTTTAACGATGGTAGTTCTCAGCAAATAAATACTGGTAAAGATGTATTTGATATGCTAACTAGTTACGTAGAATCTTTTGAGACTGGTAAATTAACTGGTTTAACTAAAACAGTTGCTGAAGGAAGAGTTGAATCTAAAAATAAAAGACCTGCTTCTCGTTCTATGACTAAATCTGAAAAAAACAGTATTGAAGATACTTTAAACGATGCTCCAGGCCAAAGAAACAAAGATGGTAAGTATACCATGACTAAAGCAGAATGGCGCGCCGACAAGAATAGAGCGTTTAGTAAAGCATACAACGCGCTAATGAATGGTGATTTAGATGGTCTTATAATAGCTAAAATGGCCTCTGGTAAAGATATATTCGGTCAAGCTAGAGAAGAGTTCATAAATGATGCTAGAGACAAGATAGGACAACATATGCTTAACTTTGACCCACAAGGTAGAGACAGCTTATTTGGTTGGGTTAATTCTTATATAGGTAGAAAAGTTGGTGATATAGCTAATAAAGCTAAAAGGCAAAAAGAAAAAACACCGGGTAAAAAAATATCTACAGATCAAAAGCTAGGTGAAGAAGGTAGAACAGTTGCTGAAACAATTGAAGGAGACAATGCTAGCAGCATAGAAGATGCAGTTGATAGATCTTTAAATGCTAAGAAAAAAGGTGTTGACAATCTTAGAACTAGATTAGGTATTGAAAAAGGTGGTAAAATATATAACAAAGTAGTTGACTCTGTTAAGAAAGTATTTGGAGCTAAATTACCTGAGGTGTCTAATAAGAATTTTAAAGAAGCATTGAAAAAAGATTTTAATACTTTATTATTTAAAGATATTAAAAATGATATAGGAACTAGAGCTAAGTATAAAGAGTTTATTGAGGGTGATATAACTTTTAAAGACGCTGATGGTAATACAAAAACAACGCCGCGTTGGGAGATGTTGTATGATTACATATCACAGTCTACGTTCAATAAAAGATTTGAATCATTTATAGAGCCTCTAATCAACCCTGAGACTGGCAAACCATTAAGACCTGACAACAATCCTTTGTTTACTAAAAAGAAAATAACTAAAGAACAGTGGGTTGAGTATTTCTTAGGCGACAAGGTAGGTGCATCAACTAAAGGAACTAGAAAAGATGCTTTAGCTTCTGCTATAGCCCAAGAATTAGCTTTCGATGCTACAATGGAAACTATATCAGATCCAGCTATACAAGCTAAAATAAAAGATATTTATGAATCACAAGGGTTAAAACAAGTTGAAAACTATCTAGAGCAAGTAGCCAAAGAGATAGATAGAAAACCTGATAGTAAATTTAGTATAACTAAAAAGGATGTTGTAGAGAGATTACAAAAACATATGGAAGACTCTAAAGGTATTACACCTATAGAAGCTTTTAATAATTTTTATAACAAGCTAAATGAAAGCGACAAGCAAGCTATTATAAGTGAAAGATCAGCTATAGAAAATATTTCTAAAAAGGAAGCAAAAAGATTTAATAGAAAAATAAAAGAACCTAAAGCTAAAAG
>Ga0114915_1000463_pt1 | contig 18857 bp, 38 predicted proteins | sample MalvirAntarct_55_FD_87288 | JGI IMG/M metagenome (GOLD analysis project Ga0114915, IMG submission 87288) | Marine viral communities from the Global Malaspina Expedition - Malaspina viral metaG Antarct_55 | ecosystem: Environmental > Aquatic > Marine > Oceanic | place: South Georgia Island...
CGTCACCGTGATGCGTCACCGTGACATCACCCGTGACGGTTTCGGTTTCAGCCCTCCGCTCGCGCCAGCGCCGGGTCCGCTCAGCCCCCTTGGATGGGGTCTTGCTAACCTCTAGGGCTTCCGCGACGCGCACGATGTCTTCGCTGGACATGCCAGCTTCCATCATGACGCGAAGAGCAGCGGCGTTCAGGCTCATGCCGCTTGCGCCTCCAGACGCGCGGGGATGGCCTTGCTAGCGTGATAGACGCAGGAGCGATCAAGGCGGAAGAAGCGGGCGATGTCGGCCTTGGTGTGGCCGGCGCAAAGCATCTCGAACATCGCCTCCTGGCGTGGATGTGCGATGCGAGGGGCCGCGGATCTTGATGTCAGCTCTTCGAATGTCAGGCCGTGGCGGCGAGCCGCTTCCTGTGCAATCTCGCGGCGTGTCGGTCGGCGGGCGATGTGGCCCTTCCATAGGGACAGGACGGTGATCATGCGGCGACCTCGTCGGCCCGGGCGAAGGGGCGGCCTCGCAGCGCGGCGCAGACGCCTTCCCGGATCTGGCGCCCGGTCAGGTTCTCCTGGGCCATGAGCTTCGTGATGGTGCGGTTTGCCCGCGGCGGGGCGCCGATGCTGTGGCGGCGCATCAGGTCGCGAAGCTCCTCGGCCCAAAGCATCTCCAGCATGGAGCGTGGATCCGGGGCGTGTTCCATGACGCGGCGCGGCCACCACGAACCGTGCATCGGCTCAATGTCGGCGAAGCCCTCGTCAGCCTCCATCATGACGCGGCACTGTCGCAAAGCGGCGCAGTAGGCCGGGTTTGGCTCATGTCGGCCGTGCGTGCGGTCCTCGTTCCACACCATGCCGAGGTGCTGCCTGCTCATCAGCTTCAGCCCGGCGCGATGCTGCTCCGCGGCATAGACCCGGACGTCGCCCGTGATCTCCAGCGCGGCCGCGGCCTGGCCGGGCAGGCGCTTCAGAACGTCCCGCTCGCTCTTGATCTCGACCAGGGTCAGGGCGTTAGGGCGAACCGCGGCAAGGTCCATCCGAACCCCGCCCCATGACGTGTTGACCTCATGGACGATGCGAGCGTCTGGGAACTCGCGGCGAAGCGACGCCTCGACCTTGGCGCGGATGCGCTCCTCGGCTTCCGATCCAGCCATCAGAACACCCCCGCTTCACGCTCTGCCCTCAGACGCTCATGGAAGGCCTGATAGGCGGCAGGGATGGCCTCGCCCTCATCTCGGGCAGCTTTCCGAGTCCTGGCGCCGGCGATCCGCTCTGCGTTGATGTTGGCGGGCAGAGCTGACGACCATTCGTTGTGGAACGTCGCGACCTCCAGGTCTGACCATCTCGTGCGCTTTTTTGGGGTGGTCAGGATGCCGACGCGGCGGGCGTGGACGCGAACAGCCTCTAATGTGCGGCCCACGGTTGAGGCGACATCGACGAGGCAGTCTTCACCGCGCTCATCCCAGGCTTCGCGCAGGATCTTGTCTTCGACGGGGGTCCAATAGCGGGTGATACGCTTCATGCCGCCGCCTCATTGAGGAAGCGGTCCATCAGGACCGACCAGGCGTTGGGGAATAGGGGCGCGATCAGGTCGGAGCACTGCATGGCGACTTGAGCGGTCTCCGCTTGGGCGTCATGAGACAGGCGCTGGCGGCAGAACCGGCCAAAGGCGGCCAGTGAGCCGGTCCAGTACCATTCGGTCATCATCCCCTGCGGCAGGACCATGCGGGCCTGCTCAGGCGCGACGCCGCCGTTGATGAGTTGGTCGTAGGTTTCTCGCGCCGTGCGATAGAGAGCTTCGGCTAGTAGCCCTGGCGGGACCATGACGCCGGGCTCGATCTCGATGAACATCACCTCGACGTTTGAGGAGCCCTGCTTCTTCGTCGCAGATCGGCCGCGCCAGGATTCGGGATAGAAGAACTCCGGCGCCGCATCGACATAGCGGCGCGACACCTCGTTCTCGGTCAGCCCCACCTTGTGCTTGAAGCACTGCGTCCGCACGAAGACAGGGGCCTTGACGTGGAACGTGAGCTGGGGGTGAGCGAAAGGGGTCCAGTGTTGGTGTTGCGCAAGATAGCCCAGCAGCCGGCGGTCGCTTTCGGCGAACGCCTCGACATGCTTAGCAAAACTGACCCGCGCGGCGTTCACGACCGTGAGGTCTGAGCCCATGTGGTCGATCAGGCGAACCTCGATCATGCCGCCACCTGCGACGGCTGGAGGGCTTGGCGGATGGCGACCAGGCCGCCAGTCGAGAGGCTGTAGCCAGATGGGTGACGATGGGTGACGATGGCGTCGTAGCCGAGGTTCGCCCGAATGCGGGAAACCTGGACCGGAAGGCTTTGCGACCAGCGGTGCGCGTTAGCCTCACCCTCCAAGGCGTCGCAAGGCACGAGTCGCCCCTCTGCGGCGAACAGCCGGGACACGATGCGAGCCTGACCAGGAGTCAGGGCAAATGCTCGCCTGATCCGTTGCGTCACCCCGCCCTCGGTAAGGTCGGACACGACGCCCAAGACCTGTTCAAGCGCCTCGACGCGAAGAGTCAGCTCTTCGCAGTTTGGGCATGATGCGGCCATTACTCGGCTCCTTGAGGTGTGATGGTGACTTCGACGCGGCCTGGCTTTTCGGGCTCTGCGAACGAAAAGGAGGGGACGAACCGCTTGTCATTCACGCCCAAGGCGTCAGCGATCCCGTCGAAATAGGGCTTGCAGCGGTTGGGAAAGTTGACCCGGTCCCCGAGGTTGTTGGGCGGGACAAACAGGACGCGGACCAGCAGGTCGCCCTCGGTCGGAACAACAGGCTTGGCGGCCAGGGTCGCATCGTGCGCCCACTTGCGGTGCTTCCTGTTCAGCTCCGCTTTCGCCCAGCGATTGCCGGTGTTGTGACCTGACAGGCCAGCAGGGGGGAACGGGAGGATGATCATGCGGCGTCGCCAAAGAGCGATGGCGCTGCGGTCTCAGCCTCGGTCAGGTTGCGGACGGCTTGGCGGAAATAGGCCGGCTTAAGCTCCGATCCGACGAAGCGCCGCTCGGCCTTGAGCGCCATGTAGCCCTCAGAGCCAATGCCCATGAAGGGCGAGAAGACGGTGTCGCCGGCGTTGGACCACAGGCGGATGGCCCGCTCGATCAGGTCGAGTTGCAGGGGGCAAAGGTGGCGCTCGTCCTTGTCCTCGCGCGCGACCTTCACGTTCAGGACGTTCGTCTGGTTGATGTCCATCCAGACTGGCGACGCCCATTGTTGCCACTGATCGACAGGGAACATGCGGCGGTCGTGGCCGACGCGGTCGGTGTCGCGGGCCTCGTCCTCCGGCGTCTTGCGGAAGACCATCACATAGTCCGCCATGCCCTGGCGGTTGCGGGTCGCATCGGTCTGGATCTGCTTGTAGAGCAGACCCAGCGCCTTGGTCCGCTGCATCTCGACGACGGGGTCTTTCCAGACGGTGATGCGGCTATGGAAGGTCCAGCCCGCCGCCTCGTGGACCTCGCGGATATCAGCGGGGAAGTCGTAGAGGCCGACCGTGCCGTGCATGGTCTTGGTCCGGGGCAGATCGGAGCAGTGAACAGCGGTCAGGCGACCCGGCTTGGTGATCCGGTATTTCTCGCGGACCAGGTGAGCGTAGAGCGCCTTGAATTCGGCCTCATCCTTTACGTTGCCCATGTCCCGTTCGCTGTCCGAATAGACGAACAGGTGGGCGAATGGCGGGCTGTAGATGGAGAAGCCCACGCTGTGGTCGGGCAGGCTTGAGGCGAACTCCACGCAATCGGCGTTGACGGCGTAGAAGCGCTCGCCCTGGGTGGCGTCGAGGACGTGGGTCATGCGGCTAACCAGGTCGGAAGTTGAAGGGGGCGAGCGGGCGCATAGCCTGCCTGCTCATGGACGATCAGGACCTCGCGCTTCATGGCCGCGGTCATCTCGAGCTTCATGGTGTCGTGGTCACCGGCCTTGCGGTTGACCACGTTCCAGATCGCTTCCTCGGTGTCGGCGCAGGCGACGTGCACGTCCACCGGCCGGGCCTGACCGAAGCGGTAGCAGCGCCGCACGGCCTGATAGAAGCTCTCGTAGGAGAAGCTCAGGCCGACGAACGCCATGCGGGCGCAGTGCTGCCAGTTGAGGCCGAAACCCGCGACGGATGGCTTGGTGATGATCACCCGCGCCTCGCCGGTCGAGAACGCGGTAATCCGCGCCTCTTTGGCGTCTGGGGTCATAGATCCCCGAACCTCAACGGCGCCGGGGATGCGATCGGCCAGGGCGTCGGCCTCGTAATCGGTGTCGCACCAGGTCACCCACGGCTCGCCAGTCTCGCGGGCGACAATCTCCGCGATCAGGTCCGCCCGCGCCTCGGTCGTCATCCGCTTTTCGCGGTGGATAGCGGTGGCCGAAGTGTCAGGGATGCGGAACAGCCGGGCCTGGCCGTCCTTCTCCTGGCCGCTCTCGATGGAGCGATCAGCCATGACGACATGACGCTGCAGGTTCAGCGGCGGGAGGGTGTAGCCCTCATCCGAGAAGCCCAGGTCGGAGGGCTTGGAGACGCATCGCGCCCAGGACGCCACCCATGACCAGAAGTCCTGAACGGCGTGGCCCTTCATGCGCCACGTGCCGGTGTCGGCGCTGTCGTGGATGAACCAGCGCGAGAGCATCTGCGTCTGGCTCATCACGCCCAGGAATTCGGCGTGCTGGCCGAGCTCGGTATGGTCGTTGGGCGCCGGCGTGGCGGTGCAGGCTAGGCGGAACGGCGTGGCGCTGAACGCCTCGATCAGGGCGCGCGTGGTCTTGCCGTGCAAGCTCTTGATGATCGAGCTTTCGTCGAGGATCACGCCCCCGAAGATCGACGCATCGAAGCGGTCGAGGCGGTCGTAGTTGGTGATGTAGACGCGGGCGCCCGCGATCTGGTCGGCCTCGCGGATCGCTAAGGCGTCGATGACGAACTTCTCGGCCTCGCGCTGGTGCTGGGCAGCGACCGCCAGGGGCGCCAGCATGAGAACGGGCTTGCCGGTGTGCTCGACAATCACACGGCCCCATTCCAAGGCGCAGAGCGTCTTGCCAAGGCCGGTGTCGAGGAACATGGCTGATCGGCCGGCGCGGAGAGCGAAGTCAACGCAGTGCGCCTGGTGCGGCTTCAGATGCGGGCTGAGCGCGGGAACGTCGGTCAATCCGGCCGGCTGGAATGCGATAGCCTTGCGCGCGATGAGGGCGTGATAGGGTGCAAGGTGTTCCATCAGAACACCCCCGCTTCACGCTCTGCCCTCAGACGCTCATGGAAGGCCTGATAGGCGGCAGGGATGGCCTCGCCCTCATCTCGGGTAGCTTTCCGAGTCCTGGCGTCTCTGACGGCTTGTACGGCCTGCGCTTGGGCTTGGGCTTGGGCGTGGTCGGGCGAAGCGGCGGGCTCGGGGGCGTGCTTGCGGCTGGGGAACCACTGCATGGTTAACCCTCCCCCCCGTCAGACGGCATGAGGTCAGCCTTGAGGCCCTTGACCTGGCGCTCGATCTCTTCGGCCGCCCAATCCACGGGGTGGCTAGCCGCCCATCCGATGGCGCGAGCGATCAGTTCCACCAGCGCTGTCAGCGCCCAGGTCGGGGCGAGTGCGAAGATGACGCAGAGCCTCCCCAGCACGCGACAGGCGCGCTTCATGTTCTCGCCTTGCATGGCGGATCCTCGTTTTCTCGGATGCGAAGAAGTCTTCGACCGGCTGGCCGATGACTGAGCCCAGGACCGGGATCAGGACGGCCCAGCCTCCGTTGGGGTGCTTCCAGACCTTATCGACGGTGGCCTGGGAGGCCCGGCTCGCGACAAGTCCCCGCCCCTCGTCCAGGGTCAGGTTCCATTCCCGCGCGGCTTGCTTGGCGGTATGTTGGGGCCAGCGCAGACGGCAGTAGGTCGCGAGAGCGTCGCGCGTCTGCCTGTCAAGCCCGAGCGTGTGTTGGGATTCCCGTTTCCCGTGCGAGATTTCCATGGCCGTGATCCTCAAGTTGACACCTGAGGACTGAGGGCCAGCACGGAGCGGCGGCGCAGATGGGAGACAGGATCGACATTGAGGGATTGGGCGTTGCTCTGACGGTCTGGGAAGGTGGTCAGCAGCAACTGGACGAACTGAAGACGAAGAGCCGTGAGGCCACCTCGGCCCGCCTGTTCTGGCGAGCGATCACTGAGGGAGCCGCGCGGTTGCAGCCGCGCAGGCCCGAACAATGAAACACGCGAATTGGCGGGCGCACGGTTGTCGAGACCGCGCGCCTTCGCCGTTAGAGACGGGAGTTGAGTTCCTCGGCCAGCGAGAGCAGCGTGGACGCGCGCGAGCCGGAAAGGCTGATCGCGTCGGCCAAAGAGTGGGACATGCAGACAGGCGTCGGCACGGCCCCATTGACGCCCATATTCTGCGGCGGCTCGGCGCCGAACACGCGCGTCTTGAGATTGCGGAGGATTTCCTCGGCCTCGGCCATGGTGCGATTGGTCCGGTCGAGGTCCGCGTTGACGCTGGTCAGCAGCCCATCCGTCTTCGGCATAAGGCCGGCCAATTGCTCCGGCCGATAGTCGGCAGGGTCGTCGGGACGACCGAGGTAGCCGGAGCCGATCTGGGCGTGTCGCGGCATTTCGGGGTTGATCATTCTCAGTTCCTTCCATGTGAACAGGGGCGCCGGACGCGAGGGACTGGAATCCTCGCGCCCGGCTTTCGTACGTCCACGCATGGCTGTGGTGGACGGGCGAAGTCATGCCGCGGCCTCGGCTTCGAGGATCGCGCAGCCAATCAGTTCAGGGACGTGGGGGACTACGGCGTTTCCGAGCCCTTTAAGTTGGTCCACCCGATGGGGAACCCCATGAGCCACTCGACCCACCTGGGGTTCAATTGCCCACCAGCCGCCTTGTCGTATGGCTGGCCGCTTGTCGCTCGAGCGGCGCCCGAGAGTGTCAGCGCTCGAGCCCCGCTCGGCTGGCACTGGTATCCCGCATCCTTCCAATCGCTCGCTGTCGGCGTCGGAAAGCGGTTCACCCAACGGTCCAAAGAGACTGTTTTGTTCGTCTCGAAGTTCAGCACTTCCTTGCTGGTGGATTGCCGCTCGATGTGGTCCGATGCCGTGGGCGTCGGAACGCTGTGCGAGGGCTTCACCGTCAGCCCCAGCCGGAAGGCAGGTGTTGCGGGCAAAGGCTTGAGGAAGTCCCGCGGCGAGCGCCCGGCGGATCGCATCGCCCTTGCCTTGGTGTTGCTCGCCTCCGGGGTGGGCAACAATCCAGACGCGGTCTCTCTGGTGAGGGGCGCCAACGGCGGACGCCGGTATGCAATCCCACTCCGTGTCATACCCGCTCTCGGCCAGGTCCCCGAGAACGAGGCCCATCCCTCGACCAAGCAGCGCTGCCACGTTCTCCAGCACTGCGTAGCGGGGTCGAACCACGCGAATGGCTCGCACCAGCTCCCGGTACAATCCAGAACGGGCTCCGGACAGACCGGCGCGTCGGCCAGCATTGGAGAGATCTTGGCAGGGGAAGCCGCCGACGATGACATCAGCCTCGCCCTCCGTGAATTCGGTTTGCGTGACATCCCGATCGCACGGGATAGCCGGCCAATGACGCGCCAGCACGGGGCGCGGATAATCTTCGATCTCGCAGAAGCGGACAGTTTCAAAACCGCCAGCGCGCTCGAGTCCGAGGCTGAAGCCGCCGATGCCCGAGAACAGGTCAAGGACGCGGAGTTTTGATGTCTCACGCGAAGTCATGCCGTCACCGTCTCTGGGGTGGCGGGGAGGTCGAATTGGCCGCGGCACCAGCAGCCGCCGTCGCGGTTGTCGCAGACGCCATTCCGGCGCACGTTGCCGTTGTCGCAGACGGGAAGCGGCGGCTCGTCGAGGAAGGCGACAATGCGGGTGTGGGCGCGGGTCTTGCGGAACCGCATGGCGTGGGGGTCTTTGCCCTCCGCGACCATCTCCCCGTCGATGTGGCCGGGGTCGATCACGCAGGCAAACGAGTGGTCGGCCTTCACAGTTGTGACGGTCGCCGGGGCGAGGACGCTGCCGATCCGCTCGATCGGCTCGTCGGTGTAATGGCTGTAGCCGCCGAACGTGACAGTCGGGACCTTTACGGTGATGCGCGCGCCAGGACGAAGGCGCTGGGCCAGCACTGGGCAGCGGAACTTGACGGCTACAGCCCCCAGGCCGCGGGCCTTCGTGCGAAACACCTCGCGCTGCGAGCAGCCGGCGCGAAGCGGACATCCGTGACAGGGCACGATCCGCATCACCCCACCCCCATCGGGCTGGCGGCTTGATGGTTGTCGGCGTGGAAGTGTCGCAGGCGGACGATATTTGGTGCGACCGTCAGCAGCTTGGCCGTACGCTCGCCCCCATAGTTTTTGGGGCGATTTTTCATGTCAGATTTAGGCCCGGGCGATGTTCCGCCCGTTTCGGTCGAGTTAGTCCTGTATCGAGTGCTGGTTTGTTCGCTGATCGAGACGCTAGGGGAGGCCTTGGGGCCAGAGGCTGCAGAGAGGTTCTTGCGCATCCAGGCGACGACGCTGGCGAACGAGATGAGCCTCGAAACCGTCATCCCCATACGGGGGGCTTCGGAACACGCCTCAGTGGTCAAGGCGCGCCGGGGGGCGGTCGCCATGTTCAGGCGATATCTCCCGGTTTTTGTGGCGAAGCTGCGGGGCATTTAGGCGGCTTTCCGCGTCTTGCGGGCAGGCAAAAGCTCGGCAGCCAGCGAACAAAGCGACGCCGCCGAAACCTTGCCGGCGGACCATTTCTCGATGCGCAGAGCGAGGGCCAGCGGGACCTTTCGCCCCGCTCTCCCCCGTTCGATGTCGCTGATCACGCTCTTGCTCTTGAGCCCAAGGAGGTGGGCGCACTGCTCCTGCGTCAGCCCCTTAGCCTTGCGATATTCGAGTAACGTCATGCCGAAAGGTTCGCACATCACGAACGTTGATGCAAGCGCCAAGGTTCGTAGACTGCGTGACGACAAACGAGCCCATCGGTCGCACATTGCGGACATGGGAAAACGCGCGCCCCGCTTTGCTGACCACACCACCTACAGAGCCAATTCCGGCTGGTGGCTCGCGGCCTGGCGCGACTATGTCGGCATGACGCTACTTGAGCTGGCCGAGGCGATGGACACGTCTAAGGGCCAAGTTAGCGACCTTGAGACCGGCAACGGCACGGCCCGCTATAATCGCGATTGGGTGGAGCGCGCGGCCAAGGCGCTATCAATCCCGCAGGGCTACCTCATGGACGTCAACCCGTTCGCCGCCGACGAGGTGCTTGAGCGAATGATCTCGGCCTATCGGGATCTTGAGGACGACGAGCGCGCAACGGCGGCGGGCATGGTTGAGTTGTTAGCCCAGAACCGCCGCGCCTAGAACTCCAGTCGCGGCGCGTCCCCGTGACGAGCGAAGACCTCGGGCTCTTCCCAGACGCCAATGTCTGGATCTCCAAACTGCGCGTAGACCAAGACGCCGTCCGTCACACGGCTTAGGTCGCGGCCCGCCTCTTCGGCTTCAACCCCACTCAGGAACTCATAGCGCGCGGCCGGCGCAAGGTCGCGACCGCGGCGGACGTATGTTTGAACGCTAAAGACCAAGCGCGGCGCCACTAGTCCCTCCCTTCCTCAAGCGTTAACGAATCCGCGCAACGCCAAGCGCGTCAACCCCTCGTCATGTCGCTACGTCCGATTCTGACGCACCCTGAGCCTCGGTTAGGTTCGTGGTGCGCGAACTTTCTCTTGACATTGGGTTCGTAATCTTCGAACGTTCCTCCATCAGCCGCACACAGCGGCAAGCCGATGGAGCGACCCGCAATGCAACTCAAGACCGTCAAGACCGCCGCCGACCTTCCCTTCAAGGGAATCGAGCTGATCAAGACCGACAGCTCGATCACCGAGGTCGTCATCGGCGGCAAGCTCCACATCAAGGCCGGTCCCTACGGCAGCAACATCCAAGTGCTGTGCCGCACCGCTGGCGAGCAAGCCGACCGTCACCGGATGACGGCGACCCTGGAGGGCTTCGCGCCCACCGTTCAGCACTTCGAGAGCGAGTACGAGGCCAACCGCGCGTCGGAGGACTTCAAGGCGCGCGGCGCTGACGTGACCGTCGAGAAGGTCCGCGTGGTCGTGGACGAGCTTGGCGAGGTCGCTGGTGAGGCGGCGGGCGATGGCGTGGCCGCCACGGCTGAACTCGAAGACGTGCCTTTCTAGGCCCCGCCTAACAACCCCCAACGGATGGAGAGCGCCTGATGGCCGCGACCTACGCATTCGAGATCGAACTTGAACTTGAGGGTTTCGTCGAGCCCTACCACGCCGCGACCTACTGGCAGCCTGCCGAGGGCGGGAATGTCGAAGACTTGGACATCCGCGACGCTGGCGCTCTGACCTACGAGCCTGCCCGCAAGACGTGGAAGCGAAAGAGCTTCCTAGACGGCGTGGACCGCAAGAATCCCGAGGTCCGCAAGCTCCTCGACAACCTGCTGGAGCTGGTTCGCGAGGACGCTGAACAGGCGATCATCGACGCCACGCTGGAAAGCGCCGCGTGATGGCTGAGAAGCTTGAATACGACAGCTATTACGGCGTGTTGAACCTCGGGTCTAACGCGCTTGCTGAAGCCATTTACGTGAAAATGGAGTGCGAAGATGTGGACGCCGCCCTCGCCACAGCCGCCCATCGCTACAACGCCTTTCCCGCCCTACTGGAGGCGCTGAAGGGGGCGCAGGCCTTCGTGTCTCGGGACTGCCAGGACCTGATCGAAAGCTGCTCTCTCGACGGCACAACGGACACTCTGGATGAGAGCGCCCGCGAAGACGTAGCTGATTATCAGGCGGTTCTCGACAAGATCAACGCCGCCATCTCTCAAGCTGAGGTGGGCGAGTAGATGGGCTCCCTCCGCGACCACGACGACATGGCCCTGGCTCTGAGCGTCTTCGAGATGACCCCGGACGACGCGCTGGATTGGGGCGAGGCCTTCGACAGCCTCCACGACGCCGCCAAGCGCTGTGGCTACCCGTCCGGCGCTGGCGAGACTGTCAGCCAGTACGCCCGCCGCAGGGTCGCAACCTACCACAACATGATCTGGGGGCCTCAGGCCCTTATTGGAAGGAGCGCGGCGGCATGAGTACGGTCAGCGTCGGCGACTATTGCATCCACCAGGACACCTTTTCGCGGGAAGTCCTAGGGCCGGTCGAGAAGGTCACAGAGCGCACCCTGACGGTGCCCGCGAGGTGGGGGTCGAAGCCCTCTCGCGTCCTCCGCTCTAGCGTCCTGTTTACCGGCCCCAAGGACGCCTGCCAAGGCCTGCTCGAAAAGCTGAAAAGCAGTCAGGCCCTTTGCAACAAGGAAATACGCGAGAGCGGCGATCGCCACGCGAACCGCATGAAGCGCCTGATCGCGGAGGCGCAGTCGTGACCCCCCTCCCCCACCTCACCTGGGCTGCTGGTCAAGCCTTACGCCTATCCGTCATCCCCTTCCTTCTGGTGATCGTCCTTGTGGCGGCGGGGTGGGTGGCGTGAGCGCGACCTGCTTTCACACAGCCGTCCGCGATGACGGCGAGACCGAAGTCGAAGTCGAGATCGACGTCCACTCGTGGGGCGCGCCTGCTCACTACGGATCGCTCAGCTATCCGGGCCACCCGGCAGAGCCACCCGAAGTCGAGATCATCGACGCTTGGCTTATGTCCGACGCCGCTTTCGCAGACGCGCCGCGCCTCAAGCTTACCGACGCCGAGGTTGCGCGCATCGAGATCGACTTCCTCGAAAACCCGCCAGAGCCTGACTACGGGGACGACTACTGATGAACTCCACAACCCGCACAGACTACCTCGTCTGCAATCGGCTTGGCGTGGTCCTGTTCACCTCTGACGACAGAGCCATTGCGATCCGCGCCGCGAAGGAACGGGAAGCCATTCACTCCGGCGTCCACGTCGAGGAACTGACCGTCACGACTACGCGCCGCAAGGTCTGGTCGCCTCGGGTGCAGTTGGTCGCCGCCCAACCCCATCAAGGAGCTTTCCAATGAACGCCCCCGCCCGGCTGAAAGAACAGCCGAACCCGCCCGCCGTGGTGACTGACGCTGCTGGCCTCATGCAGGTCATCACCCGCGCCGCTTCCGACCCCGGAATGGATGTCGAAAAGCTGGAACGCCTGATGTCGCTCTATGAACGCGTCAACGCCAGTAGCGCGGAGCAATCCTACCACGACGCCATGAACCAGGCCCAGGCTGAGATGGGGCCGATCGCTGTGGATTCGACGAACTCTCAGACCAGCAGCAAGTACGCCAGCTACCCGGCGCTCGATAGGGCTCTGCGTCCGATCTACACCAAGCACGGATTCTCGCTCAGCTACGACACCGGCGACAGCCCCAAGCCCGATCACGTCCGGGTTCTATGCCGAGTCGCGCACCGCGACGGCCACAAGGAGATCCACCACGCTGACCTGCCCGCCGATGGCTTGGGCGCGAAGGGCGGCGCGGTGATGACGAAGACCCATGCGAGCGGTGCGGCCTTCTCCTACGGCCAACGCTACCTGCTCAAGCTGGTGTTCAACATCTCTACCGGCGAGAGCGACGACGACGGCAATAGCGCCACGGTCACGGCGCACATCACCGACGATCAGGTGTCCGATCTGGTGGCGCTGATGGAGGAAGTCGGGGCCGACCGCGACCGGTTCCTGAACTACCTGCGCATCGACACCCTCGCCCACCTCCCGGCCAACCGCCTGGACGCCGCGATCAAGGCCCTGGAAGCCAAGCGGAGGGCTCGCTGATGACCCTCGAGCTCATCCAGGGCACGCCTGAGTGGCGCGCCGCCCGCGCGGGGAGCCTCGGGGCTTCTCAGGTCCAGCAAGCCCTATCGCGCATCAAATCCGGCTGGGGAGCCGACCGGGCCAACGTGATGGCGCAACTCGTGGTGGAGCGCCTGACCGGCCTTCCGACCGATAGCTTCACGAACGCCGCAATGCAGTGGGGCAACGACAAGGAGCCCGAAGCCCGCGCCGCCTACTCCTTCATCATGGACGTGGATGTCGCCCAGGTCGGCCTGGTCCTGCATCCGACCATTCCCGGCACCCACGCCAGCCCTGACGGCCTAGTGGGTGAGCGCGGTCTGTTGGAGATCAAATGCCCCAACAGCGCCACGCACATCGAGACGCTTTCGGGCGGCGCGGTCCCCGGCAAATACGTCACTCAGATGCAGTGGCAGATGGCCTGCACCGAGCGCGAGTGGTGCGACTTCGTTTCGTTCGATCCGCGCCTGCCGGCCGAGATGCAGTTGTTCGTCCGCCGTGTTGAGCGTGACGACGCCCTGATCGCCAGCCTTGAGGCCGATGTGCGCGACTTCCTCGCTGAGGTGGACGCCAAGATCGAAGCCCTGAAATCCGCCGTCCAACAGAAGGAAGCCGCCTGATGGCCTATGAGAAAAAAGATGGAGACATTGCCGTCTTCGCAGAGCGCGACAAGAAAAACGAACGGGCGCCAGACTGGAAGGGCGATGCTTTGATCGACGGCGTGACCTACGAGGTTGCGCTATGGGCCAAGGGCTCCAACGGCACCATGCTCGCCGGCCAGATCAAGGTGAAGCAGGAGCGCCAGGGCGGCGGCGGAAACGACACCGGCTTTCGCAACGAAGGCGTGGGTCAAGGCGGTTCAGGCGGCATGGCCGGGAACGACCGTGCGGATGATTTCGCGCCCGACGACGAGATCCCCTTCGCGACCAGCCTGAGCATCTGGTAGCGCCATGACCGCCGCTCCGATCCCCTTCCGCTGTCAGGCGGGCGTCATGGCCCCTGTTCCGGGCTTCATTGACCGCTTCGAAGACGCCTATCAGGACGGCAAGACCTACCGCCTGGTCCAGCATGAGGATCGGAGCGAGGTCTCACACCGCCATGAGTTCGCATGGCTTCGAGAGGCTTGGCAGTCCCTCCCCGACAGCGCGCGGCGGGACTTCCCGTCGAGTGAGCATCTGCGCAAGCGGGCGCTGATCGAAACCGGCCACTGCACCATGCAGGATTACGTCTGCGGGACGAAGGCAGAGGCCGCGCGCTGGGCTACGAACCTGCGCCGCGAGCTGGACGAATACACCGTCGTCATGGTCGCGGAGTCCGTCGTTCGGGTCTTTCGCGCCAAGTCTCAGGCCTCAAAGGCGATGGGGCGGGCCGACTTCCAGAAGTCCAAGCAGGACATCCTCGATTGGGTCGCCGGCCTTCTGCAGGTCGCGCCCGAAACCCTCGCCAAGCAGACGGAAGCCGCCTGATGCGACACCGCGACAGGCAAGGGCGCTTCGCCTATCCGCCAGAGCCCGACCTTGGGCCGTACTGGATCGAGGCCCCAAACGCGCCCGCCGACTGGCGCGCCCCCAACTCCTGCTGCGTGGTCAATGTCAGGCGCCCTCTGCCCGATCCGCTGAACGAAGGCGGCAAGGGCTTTGAGACCGTCTTCACCGGCACGTTCGCTGAGTGCGATGCGTGGATGGAGGCCAACCCCTTTCACAACGGCAGGGACCTGGAGGCGGTTAATAGCCCCTCCAGGCGTTGCCCGTGACCAAGCTCCCGACCAACGGACGCAGCGTAACTGAATGGGTCGGCAAGACGCCCGACTCCATCCCTCCCGCCCACGTCCGCCTCCGCGTGTTCGAGCGTCACGGCGGCATCTGCCACATCGCCAAGCGCAAGATCATGGCCGGCGAGAAGTGGGAGCTGGAACACGTCAAGCCGCTTTGGCAGGCCGCGCCCGGCGAGAACCTGAACCGGGAGAGCAACATGGCTCCCGCGCTGGCTGCTCCCCACAAGCAGAAGACCGCCGAGGAAGCCTCCATGCGCGCCAAGGAGCGGCGCCAGCGTGAGAAGCACCTGGGGATCTACCCCAAGTCCAAGTTCCCCCTGAAATCCCGCGGCTTTGAGCCGAGTAGGAGATAGAGACCGTGAGCGATCTTTCAGATGCCGAGGAACGATATCGCGCCGTTCGCCACGCGCTCAACAAGGCGCGCGCCGTCCACACGCAAGTCATCTGCGCTAAGGACCCTGCGAGCTACACGCTCAAGGTCGAGTTCCGGGGCCACTTCGCCAGCAGCCCCACCTACAACCAGACCGAAGCCGCCGTCCTGAACGAGGCTTTGTCGGAGGCTGTAGCCGCCGCTCTCCCGCGCCTTTGGGATGACGTTCAGACGCGGCTTCACGCCAAGCAGGATGCGGGAAAGCTGGCTCTGCTGGACGCGCTTCACGAACGCATCGCCGCCGACTGATCCAGATCGCACCGCCTCTCGGGTGGGACGGGCAGGGACCCGTCTCCATCAGAGGCAACTCGGGCTGAACCAAAATCTCAAAAGGCCAGACTAATGAACAACCAACAGACCTTAGTAGATGAAGCGGTGGAGCTAACCCCTGGCCAGCGGCTTCACGCTGTCCACGCCAAGCACTTCCGCCCGAACGGTTGGGTCGATCAGTACCCGACCTGGGATGAATACGACGCGGCGGGCCATGCGGCCTGGGAATTGATGGCGTCCGATTTCCTCCTCTCCGAACGAGAGAAGACCAAGGGAGCGGTGGAGGCTCTGAGCGCGGCTGTGCGCTGGCGGCAGGCCCAGATCGAACGGGGCATCCTCAACATGACCGACGACGAGCTGACCGAGGCTCGCGCGGCGCAGGACAAGGCCATGGCCGCCCTCTCCACCCTAACCCAGGAGAAGACCAATGTCGGATGAGATCAAGGCGGTGGATTACTACACCGACCCAGACAAGACCGTGGAGCGGTTGAAAGAGACCGCCGAACGCCTCTGGGATAACGGGGCGCAAAGCGTGTGCTTGGACGCGGCGGGGTTGATCACCCGCCTACAGGCAGAGAACGCCGAACTCCGCGGCCATGTAGCCAGCCAGCCCCTCGCCGACGCCCTCCTAGAAGCCTCTCGCTCATCCCCCCAGGAGGCGGGGGAGCCGGTGGCTTGGCCTATCAGCGTAGATGGTCCGCACAAGATCACCGATCAACGCGCTTGGCTGGCCCGGCAACTGATGGACAGCAAGAACTCGGACGGAGAGGCATTCGGGATCGTCGCCTATCACCCCGCCATTCGGGACGCCCGACCAGCACCCGCCACAAACGATTGCGAGGCGGCATATCGCGAAGGTTTCCGCGACTGCGAACGCGCACTTGACGCCGCCCAGATGAAGGAGTTGCGAGACAGTCTTCTCGCCTCCCCTCCCCCAGCCAATGACCGGACCAAGGCGCTGGGGGAGGCGCTGAAGGGCCTGGAGGCCGAAGCGGCAGCTCTTCGCCGGACAACCCTGTCGTCGTGGGACCAGGGCAAGGCGAACGGTCTCATGGAGGCTGTCGAGAAGATCGAAGCCGCCCTAACCCCATCCGACCAACCCGTGAAGGGGGATGATCGTGGGGGGTGAGAAACACGGCATCTCACAAGTTCCCTGCAAGACGTGCCCCTACCGGCGTGACGTGCCCTCTGGGATCTGGGCAGCGGAGGAGTACGAAAAGCTCCGCGCCTATGACGGCGAGATCATCGACCAAATGATGCGCGGCGGGCGAGGGCTCTTCCTCTGTCATCAGAAGGATGGAAACCTCTGCGCCGGCTGGCTCGCCTGCCACCGCGCCGGAAACCTACTCGCGCTCCGCCTCCGGGGAGGCGACGTTGATGACCGCGCCTGGGGATACGCCACGACAGTTCCCGTTTTTTCCAGCGGGGCGGAGGCGGCCGAACACGGCTTGCGCGACCTTAAGGCGCCAGGCGCCCAAGCGCGCCGGGCCATCGACCGTCTCGCTTCCAGCATCGCCCAGGGTCCCGACCGTGACTGAGCGGGTGAAGCTGACAGAGGCGCAGCGGGGCCTTCTGCAAATGATCGCGGACCCCGTATTCCGCTTGGACGGCCTAGCGGTATGCGGGGCTCGGGAATACCGAACCGCGCGCAGCTTGGACCGAAGGGGCCTGGCGCGCCTCTCGGTGAGAGATCACCTGAAGATCACCGACGCCGGCCGCCAAGCCCTAAAGGACCAGGAGACCCACAATGGCGACTGAGATCGCGGGACTGATTGAACGGCTGGAGGACTACGCCCGCGCGGGGGAGAAGTTATTCCTCCCGGTGCTGCGCTTCGCTCCGCTAATTGCGGCGACACGGGACCCTGCCCGTGCTGCCCCCAACCGTCGAGGCTAATCACCATGGCGCAAACCCTTCTCACCGTGCGGGACGTGGCGGCAAAGTGGTCCGTCTCCCCCCGTACCGTCGAACGCTACATCGAGCGCGGCGACTTGCAGGCCCTACGCTTCGGGCCAAAGCTCATCCGCATCAAGCCAGAGGCCGTCGAAGCCTTCGAGGAAAGCCTGTGCCCGACTACCGACTCATCCGGCCCATCATCAACAAGCACCGAACCCTCGTCTGGTACGTCGCCTGGACGGAAAATAGACGCTCGCGTCGTCAAACTACGGGGCTGACGGACAAGGTTGCCGCTGAAGCCTGGATGATCCAGTTCGCGGCGATCAAGCAGGCGCCACCCGCCAAGTTCACCGTCGAGGATCTATGCGCCGCATACCTTGCCGAGCGCGAAGAGAATCCCTCGGTCAAATACCCCAAGGCCATCGCCAACAGCCTTGCGCACATACGGCGCGCCATGGGGCCGCTGACGCCCGATCTGGTGAGCCGGGCCACTGTGCGCAGCTACGTCGCCCAAAGGCGTCTGACGGGGGTTGTAGACGCCACCATATCGAAGGAGCTGCGGTTCCTTCGCCAGGCCCTCAAGTTCGGCGTGCGCGAGAAGTGGATGCGCCCCGAGGACGAGCCCGCGATTGATCTGCCCGGCGAGGGTGAGGCCCGCGAGCGGTTCCTGACCCGCAGCGAGTTCGCCCGCCTCTACTTCCACGCCTCGCCCTTCCATCTCCGCGTGTTCCTGGCTCTGGCGATCAGCACGGCGGCGCGCGGCAAGCACATCCTGTCGCTGACCTGGGATCGCGTTGACTTCGAAGCCGGTATGGTCCGGTTCAGGCCGGGCGAGAGCCGCAACAAGCGCACCGTCCCGGTCCCGATGAATGACCGCCTGCGCAGCGTGCTTGAGCGCGCCTACGAGTGCCGGGGCAAGTCGGGCTTTGTGGTCGAGTGGAAGGGAGGGCGCGTCCTGTCTGTCCGCAAGGCCTATGAGCGGGCTTGTCGGCTTGCCGGGCTAGATGACGCTCACCGCCATGATCTGCGCCGCACAGCCGCATCATGGGCCGTGCAGGACGGAAACCCGATTGAGGTTGTCGCTCAGTTGCTGGGCGACAGCGTTGAAACAACCCGCAAGCACTACGCCGTTTTCGCTCCCGACTACTTGCGCGGCGTGGTACACTCTATTGGAGGAGGACGGTGATGAGCGACAAGCGCGAACTTGAGGAGGGCCGCACGTCTGGCGCCTATACACACAACGTCATCGACTTTGGTGGAATGCGCTTGGCGAAGGGGTGGCGCAGGCGTGACGCGCCGAAATGCGCCCATCGACGCTTGGTTCTCTCCCAGACCGACAGGCTCATTGAGTGCGACGACTGCGGACGCCAAATCGAGGCCTTTGATGCGGTTCTGGCGATCTATGCGCGACTGGACGAGATGGTTGCCCACATACGCCGCGACCATCACAAGGCTGATGAGGGCGCGAAAGCCGTTCTCGTTCGTAGAGCGGCGAAGGAGCTTGATCGGTCATGGGGGCGTAAGATGGCGCCCAACTGCCCTCATTGCGAAAAGGGGCTATTGCCCGAAGACTTCGCCAACGGTGCGCGGTCGGCTCGCGGACGTGAGCTTGAAATTGCACGCCGGCAACGTGATGCGCATGATGCGCGCGCCCGCGAGAACACATGACGAACCTGTCGGCTGATGACGCTAGATATGGCGCACCTGTCGCACACGTCAGCACAAGCCGTTGTGGTGCATAGCCTTGGTAAGGCTGAGGTC
>Ga0114915_1000465_pt1 | contig 18747 bp, 11 predicted proteins | sample MalvirAntarct_55_FD_87288 | JGI IMG/M metagenome (GOLD analysis project Ga0114915, IMG submission 87288) | Marine viral communities from the Global Malaspina Expedition - Malaspina viral metaG Antarct_55 | ecosystem: Environmental > Aquatic > Marine > Oceanic | place: South Georgia Island...
ATTGGCTGTCTCCCAGACTGCTTAAGGGGATGGCATCGAGGCCTTCGGTAGCCAAACGTGCGCGCGCATCAGCTAGATGACGTGCGCTATCAAATGGGCCGGCAACAATACGTTCTAGCGGTTTGCCTTGCGCATCGAAACCACTTTGGCGTTGCGCGGGAATATTTAAAGATTTGAGCTCAGCTAAGCGCTCATTGGCCTGTGTGCCGTTGCGAAATGCACCGACTTGTAGCCATCGAGTTGATGACTGCTCGCTAGCTTCAGGCGTAGTCGCTGGAGTTTTCGCCTGTGGTCGTGGCGCACTGCGAGCATCAGGCGTGCGTGATGGCAGCACACGCTGATTTGGCAAAATATCGTAAAACTCAAAACGCTCAGCCGGTTTTTTCGCGGGCGTTTTGGCTGCTGGTGCCTGTTGTGGCGCCTCATCTAGGCTGCTAAGCGCAGCCGGTACACCTTCAACCTCTTCGCTGGGGCGATGCTGTAGCGTCCAAATGCCATAGCCAAGTAGGCCTGCTAGCAAGACAAATAGGATAAGACGGCCAGGCGGCATGCGGCGTCGCGGTGGCTGCTGCTTTGTTCTGCGCGCTGCACCTTGCGGGCGCTTTGATGCGGACGATTTGCTTTTGCTAGCGCCATTGCGAGTGGCGCCTGAAGCTGGTCGGCGTGAGTTGGTGGCCACAGGTTTACATTCGCTCCGGTGCTGCCACGCCAAGCAAGCCTAGGCCGTGGGCTAAGACTTTTTGCACTGCTAGGCTCACCGTGAGGCGGGCGTGACGCAGCGAGCTGTCATCGACCAACATTTTGTTGGTGTTGTAATAGCTATGGAACTCTTGCGCGAGTTCACGCAAGGCAAACGCGAGCTGATGCGGTGCTTGTTGGCGGGCCGCATTGGCGACGGCATCGGGCCAGGCGTCGAGGCGTTTCACCAGCTCGGTGAGACCAGCATCGGCGAGTGATGGCAATGCGGCGAGGCCAGCAGCGGCGTCGAAACTCAAGTCGCGGGTAGCGCATTCGCGGAAAATGCTGGCGATGCGAGCGTGCGCGTACTGCAAGTAATACACCGGATTTTCGGCCGATTGTGAGCGCGCTAAATCGATATCGAATTCGAGGTGTTGTTCCGGTGCGCGCGACAGATAGAAGAAGCGCGTGGCGTCATTGCCGGCCTCTTCAATCAGCTGCGATAGCGTGACGAAATTGCCTGAGCGTTTGCCCATCCGGCCCGATGACAAAGTGACGAACTGAATCAGCGCGACGACAAATTTATCGCCTTCGCCAGTCAGTGCTTCGATGGCCGCACGTACACGCGCGATATAGCCGTGGTGATCGGCGCCCCAGACATCGATGAGCACGTCATAGCCACGATCAAGTTTATTTAAGTGGTAGGCGACATCGGCGGCGAAGTAAGTGTGGACGCCGTTGTCACGGACCATGCAGCGATCTTTTTCATCGCCCAAGGCGCTGGTGCGCAGCCAAAGTGCGCCATTTTTATCATAGACATGGCCGCGTTCACGCAGGCGCGAAATGGCTAGGTCAATAGCACCGCTCTCGGCCAGGCTACGCTCAGAGAACCACGCATCGAAAGAGACATTAAACGCCGCCAAAGTAGTTTTGATTGCGGCGAGTTGAGTGTCGAGCGCGAAGTCTTGCAGCGTGCGATAGCCCGCGCCCAAAACTTCCTGCACGCGTGCAATTAATGAGTCGATATGCGCTTCTTTGATGGCTTTCGCTTCATCGCCATCATCAGCGCTATCGGGCAAAACACCGGTCATTAGCTCGGCATAAGGTAGGAAGTAAGCACGGCCATCGCGAGCGACTAAAGCCTGTGCGCACTCGATAATGTATTCGGCTGGATAAGCGCGCGAAGGAATAGCGACGGTCTCGCCTAAGGCCTCGAGGTAACGCAAATACACCGATACTGCGAGTACGTCGGTTTGGCGGCCGGCGTCATTCACGTAGTACTCGGTATCGACCACATAACCGGTGGCACGGAGCAAGCTTGCTAGTGCAGAACCATAAGCCGCGCCGCGACCGTGACCGACATGCATGGGGCCTGTGGGGTTTGCCGAGACGTATTCGAGCAGCACGCGTTGGCCATTGCCGATGTTGGGCGAGCCATATGCTTGCGCGTCTTTCAAAATGTGTTCGATGGCGGCAAAGCGGCTGCCGGCATTTAAAAAGAAGTTGATAAAGCCAGGGCCTGCCAGCTCAACGCGGCTAATAGCGTCGTTGGCGGGTAGGGCATCAATGATGGCTTGAGCAATTACGCGTGGTGGTTTGCCTGCGGCTTTCGCCGACATCAGCGCGATATTGCTAGCCCAGTCGCCATGTGCAGGATCGCGGGTGCGCTCAAACTGCAGTGTGGGCTGAAAATCGGCCGGCAATAGGCCGTCTTGACGTAGTGTGTCGAGGGCAGCTGCTAGTAGCGTTTCGAGCGCGTGCTTCATTGAGGCATCCGAGTCTTAAAAATCGTGGCGATTGTAGCAATAAAAAAGGCGAGCCCTTGGAAGGTGCCCGCCTTTTTCTGATCCACGCGGGGCGTGGCAGCCGCAGTTTACTTCTTGAAGCTGCGGGCGCCGCCAAAGCGTTGTTTGAACTTGTCGATACGACCGCCAGTTTCGACGTTTTTCTGTTTGCCAGTGTAGAACGGGTGGCAAGCTGAGCAGACGTCGATCAGAAAGTCTTTGCACGAGGTTGAACGGGTTTCAAAGACATTGCCGCATGAGCAAGTGGCTTTGACTGCTTCGTATTTTGGATGGATATCAGCACGCATAATGTTTACCTAAATCAAGGAACGGGTTAAGGGTGTGTCGCGCTCCTGACGGGCTTTTATCTGCCTTTACAGGCAGCTGAAGCAAACGCACAGGCACGACAACAGGCCATTCTCTTGGCTCACCGCAAACATCGCTTCGTTGCGGCCAAGCTCAACAAGGACGCGCATTCTAGGCGATGATCGATGTTTAGCCAAGCGCTGCATGCAAGTACTAGGAAGAGGCGCTAGCTGCAAGCTTGGCCAGAGTGCTAGTCTGCGCGCCATGCCTATCGCTCATCTTGCCCTGCCATCGCCTCTGCGCCATGGCTTCGATTATCGCCTGCCTGCTGGTGTGCACGAGCTGCCGCCGGGTGTGCGCGTGCGAGCACCCTTTGGCCGCCGCGAGGTTATTGGCTGGCTGCTGCATGAGGCCGCAGAGAGCGATGTGCCGGCAGCAAAAATGCGCGCTGTGCTTGAGATCATTGATAGCGAACCCGCTCTGAATGCGGAGCTTTGGCAGTTAGCGCTATGGGCAGCGCGCTATTATCAGCATCCTATTGGCGATGCACTTACGCAAATGGTGCCGGCCTTGATTCGCCAAGGTGAGCCTTTGCGCGCCACGCTTGAGTCGTGCTGGCGGCTGACTGCGCGCGGTCTAGCATTAAGCGAGGATGGCTTGAGTCGTGCGCCGAAACAATTGGCTGCATTGCAGCTATTAAGTGCGCATCCACAAGGTTTATCTGAAACCACCTGCCGGGCGCTGCAGATTGCGCGCGAAGCATTGAAGGCCTTGAGTGAAAAGGGTTTGGCCGAATGTTTTCAGCCTGAACATGCAGCAAAAGCACCGACGCCAGCTTGGCCGGCATTGGGCTTGGCTCAAGCTGAACTTAGGCTTAATGCTGAACAGGCTGTTGCTTTCGATGCACTAAGGAAAGCTGAGGATGGCTTTCGAGTTTGGCTTTTACAAGGCGTCACCGGCAGCGGTAAAACCGAAGTGTATTTGCAGCATATTGCTCAAGTGCTGCGCAGTGGTCGCCAGGTTTTAGTGCTAGTGCCGGAAATTGGTTTAACGCCGCAAACAGTGGCGCGTTTTCAGGCGCGTTTTCGCTGCCCAGTGTTGGCGCTGCATTCTGGCTTAAGTGATCGCGAACGCATGCAAGTTTGGCGACAAGCGCGCGAGGGTTTGGCGGGAATTGTTATCGGCACGCGCTCGGCTGTGTTTACGCCGTTGGCGCGTCCGGGCTTGATCGTCATCGATGAAGAGCATGACTTGTCGTTTAAGCAGCAGGAAGGTTTTCGCTATCATGGTCGCGATGTGGCGATACGTCGTGCACAGCTCGAAAACATTCCCATTGTTTTGGGCTCGGCAACGCCGTCATTAGAGACATTAGCCAATGTTCATGCGGGGCGTTATCAGCGCCTAGAGCTCAAGCTGCGAGCAGGTGGAGCGAAAGCGCCTTTGGTGCGCTGCGTGGATTTGCGCGGCCAGATTTTGACGGATGGTCTATGCACAGCGGCGCGTGAGGCCATGACTGAAACGCTAGCGCGTGGTGAGCAAGTTTTGGTTTTCCTCAACCGCCGTGGCTTTGCTCCCGTCATGCTTTGTCACGCCTGTGGCTGGCAGGCCGGCTGTGATCGCTGCGATGCCAAGCCAACCTTGCATCGCGCGCCGATGCGTCTGCAATGCCACCATTGCGGCAGCGAGCGACCGCCACCCATGCATTGCCCCGATTGTGGCAGCAGTGATTTACGCCCAGCCGGAGTCGGCACCGAGCGCTTGGCTGATGCCCTGAGTCAGCACTTCGCCAATACGCCGGTGTATCGCGTCGATCGTGATAGTACGCGCCGAAAAGGCAGCTTCGATGTCTTGATGAATGCCATCGCCAAGCCGGAGGCAGCGGTTTTAGTCGGCACTCAAATGTTGGCAAAAGGCCATCATTTCCCCAATGTCACTTTGGTGGTGATTCCCAACTGTGATGGCGGTTTATTTAGCGCCGATTTTCGCGGCCCCGAGCGCTTGGCGCAGCAGTTGGTGCAGGTCTCAGGGCGAGCAGGGCGTGCGGAAAAGCCTGGGCGCGTGTTGATACAAACGCATCAGCCCGACCATCCTTTATTGCAGCAATTATTTAGCCAAGGCTATGACGCCTGCGCACAAACTCTGCTTAATGAGCGCCAGCTGATGGGCTTGCCGCCAGCCGCGAGTATGGCGCTGCTGCGCGCTGAAGCGCCGCAGGATAGCGCGCCGCAAGAGCTACTGAGTGATGTCGCACATTGGCTGCGCGAAGATGAGCCATTGGTGCAAGCGTGGGGGCCGATGCCGGCACCAATGGCGCGCAAAGCCGGCATGCATCGCTGGCATTTATTGCTGAAAACGACTGAACGCAAGCCGCTGCATTTGGCCTTGTCGCGCGTAGTGGCTTGGCTTGAGGCCTCGCCCGAAGCGCGGCGGGTACGATGGTCTATCGACATCGACCCGCAGGAGCTGAGCTAGGTTTTAGGGCACGCTATTGAGTAGGCGCTTGATAGCACCACTGATGCCACCCTCTGTCGCACCTTCTGCCGATGCCGGATCGACCGGCACGGGTATCGGCTCAGGAATCGCCGGCACACGCTCATCAGTGAACCATTCCTTAACCGCATTTGGGTCGTCGTCTACGGTGCGCTGACCTGTCGTGCGATCGATGGTAATGGCTGTTAAGCCTGGTGGTGCTGGCGGCAAGCTCATCGGCATGCCGCGTAAAGCCGTCGCCATGTATTCACGCCAGATTGGCAGTGCGGCAACGCCACCGTATTCACTGCGACCTAAGCTTGCAGGCTTATCGAAACCGACCCAGCTCACTGCGACCATCTTGCCGTTAAAGCCAGCAAACCACGCGTCTTTGGCCTCATCGGTGGTGCCGGTTTTGCCGGCAAGATCGCTACGGCCAAGGCTGAGTGCTGCACGCCCGGTACCGCGCACAATCACGTCCTGCATGATGTTGTACATCTGCCATGCTGCGCGCGGACGCATGATACGTAAGGCGGGATTTTTGTCTGCGGCAGGCGTTGTGCTGAGGCCGCCGATTTGCAGCTCGCTATTGATTGGTGCTTCGCTGCTGTCATCGGCTTCAGCTGGAATTACCGTGGTGCCGTCTTCGTTTTCGGCAGCCCCACTGGTTTCAAGTGCACTGGCAACGATGGCCGTTGGTATCTCGCACTCGCGGCAAACACGACGAGGGTTGGCCTCGAAAACAATTTTGCCTGAACGGTCGACCACTTTTTCGATGAAATAGGGGTTGATGCGCAAGCCACCGTTGGCGATGGCGGCAAAAGCCGTGGCCATTTGTACCGGCAACACTTCACCTGTGCCTAGCGCTAGCGTTAGGTTGTTAGGCATATGTTTTGGGTCGATACCAAAGCGGCTGATGTAGTTGCGCGCCGACGACACGCCAACGGCTTGCAGTAGGCGGATCGAGACCAAGTTGCGGGACAAGTAGAGCGCGCGCCGTAGCGTGATCGGGCCCATGAATTTACCGTCAGAGTTGCTCGGTTGCCAGCCATCGAAATCGAGTGGGGCATCGTCAATCAAGCTCGCTGGCGTATAGCCGCGCTCCAGTGCTTTCGCATAAATAAACGGCTTGATGATGGAGCCGGCCTGACGCCGGCCTTGTATTGAGCGGTTAAATTTACTGCGCGAATAGTCAAAGCCGCCAACCAGCGCTTCGATCGCGCCAGTCTCAGGGTTGAGAGCAATCAACTGGCCCTGCACTTGTGGGATCTGCGCCAAAGTCCAGCTTTTACCATTGGGCTGAAGACGAATAATGTCGCCAACTTTCAGGATTTGACTGGCGGTCGTGGGTAGGTTGCTATAACGATTGGTGTCGATATAGCGGCGCGCCCAGCGCATAGCATCCCAGTTCAATACCACGCGTTCGCCTGAGCGCAGTTCGACGGTTGCGGACTGCTTGGCTACCGCTGAAACAACGGCGGGTTCAAGTGTGCCGATGCGTGAAAGTGTATTGAGCGGTGTAGTGTCTACGCGCGCTTCGGCGCCGCGCCAGCCATGGCGACGGTCATAGGCTAAGAGGCCATTGATAACGGCGTTATTGGCGGCGTCTTGATTGCTCACACCCACGGTGGTGTAGACCTTATAGCCAGAGTCATAGACTTTTTCGCCGAAACGCTCGAGTAGCGCTTCACGCACCATTTCGGCCAAGTACGGCGCGGAGACATCCTGCAAGCTACTTTTGTAGTTCAGGCCGACAGGTGCTTTCAGCGCCTTGTCGTGGTCGGCTTTATTGATGAAGCCGAGCTTAAGCATGCGACCGATGATCCAGTTGCGGCGGACCATGGCGCGATCAGGATTGGCCACTGGGTTATAGCGCGATGGTGCTTTGGGCAGGCCGGCAATCATCGCCATTTCGGCGACAGTGAGCTGCGCGACGGGCTTGCCATAATAAATTTTGGCGGCAGCACCAATGCCATAGGCGCGCTGACCTAAGTAGATTTTATTGAGATAGAGCTCAAGAATCTCTTGCTTGGTAAGCGAGTCTTCGATGCGTTTAGCGAGCAGAATTTCGGTGAATTTGCGATTGAATGTGCGGGCATTGGTGAGGAAGTAGTTTTTCGCCAGCTGCATGGTAATCGTCGAGCCACCAGAGCGAATGCTGCCGCTGGTGACGAGCTCGCCAAAGGCGCGGCCTAGGCTGGAGTAGTCGATGCCGTCATGCTGGAAAAATTGGTCATCTTCGGCTGCTAAAAACGCATTAACCAAGGTTTTCGGAATCTGTGCATAGGTCAATGGCACCGTGTGCTTAACGCCGAACTCGCTAATGACTTTACCTTCGCGGGTAAGCACTTGCAGCGGCGTTTCGTAACGCACTTCCTTCAATATGGAAATGTCGGGTAGCTCTGGGGTTAGCGTTAGCCAAGAGCCGCTAGCGCTCAGCGTAATACCTGCTAGGCCTAAGCCCATCCAGCGCAACCAACGAAATGACACGGCCTGTTCGCTCATAACTCACCTTGTGCGTACATCGAGCTAGTGCTCGCAAGAGCGCGAAGTATACGCTTGCTTAACGACGACTGACACGGGGAGCGGTTGGCATTTCGTTGTCGGCGTTGCTACACCTAGTGTGTGATGCCGAGGTTGAGCTGCCAAGGAGGGCTGCATGTGTAACGTGCTTAGTTGGGCGGCGTGGCTATGCTTTGTATTGATCTGGCCGACTGCACATGCAGCAAATTTGAAAGTCAGTCTAAGTGACGCCGATGCGCGCGCCGTTATTGTCGATATGGCGCGTTCGGCAAAAATTAATGTGCTGCTCAGTGATCGCGTGCAAGGCAAAGTGACCATTGAGGCCAAGGCTCAAGACCGTGTCGGCCTGCTCGATGCTGTTTTGCATGCTCGCGGATTGGCTCGTGAAAAAGTTGGCGATATTTTCTGGGTGGCTCCGCTGGATGAGATTACGCAGCGCGATACGCAGGCGCGCGCCAAAGCCCTAGCGCAAGAGTCTCGAGAACCGCTAATGACTGAGCTGATTATCTTGCATCATGCGAAGTCATCGGAGCTAGTTAAGCTACTGTCGAGTACGAATGCTGGTGAGCGCTTACTTGGCCCGCGTGGTCGTGCCGATGCCGATAGCCGAACTAACACGCTATTGGTGACCGATCATGCCGCGCGCTTAGCACAGCTGAAGCAGTGGCTGCTAACGCTCGATCGTGCCAGCCGGCAAGTGTTGATCGAGTCGAAGCTGGTTTCTGTGTCGCGTAATAAATCCAGTGCTTACGGCGCGCAATGGTCATTCAAGCGCGTCAACGGTAGTGGCTTGATCCCATTGTCCGCTACAGGCGTTGATGCTTCAGCTATTCGCTATGGCTTATTAGGCATCGATGGGCCAACGCTAGATTTAACGCTATCGGCACTAGTTAGTGAGGGTGATGGCAAAATTCTGGCTCGACCCAGTGTGATGACTGCTGAGCAGCAGCCCGCACGCATTGCCTCGGGGCAGCAAATTCCCTATCAAGAAACCACGCAAAGCGGCGCAAGCACCACGCGATTTATCAATGCCGAGTTGAGCTTAGATATCGTGCTGGCGATTTCGCCAGGCGGAGATATTCAGTTGTCATTAAAGCTTAGTCACGACAGTCCAGGCGAGCTGCAGCCCAATGGCTCACGCGCTATTGATACCAATCGTTTAGAGACACAAGTGCGATTACGGGATGGTCAGACCCTAGTGCTTGGCGGTATCTTTCGCCAACAAGCAGTAAAAGCTACCAGTGCAGTGCCTTTTTTGGGCAAAATACCCGTGCTTGGTGCCTTGTTTAGGCGCGATACCATGCGCCAAGATGAACAAGAGCTGTTTATTTTTGTCACCCCTAAGCTGATAAGCGACGCTGTTTATCCAACGGAAGAAACGGGAACACACGATGCACCAGGCGAGGGTGAAGAATATTTTTCTAGTCGGACCGATGGGAGCGGGTAAAACCACTATCGGCCGCCAGATAGCCGAGCTTTTGCGCTGGGACTTTATCGATTCAGATCATGAAATCGAAGCGCGTACGGGTGCAAATATCCCATGGATCTTTGATATTGAAGGCGAAACCGGTTTTCGCCAGCGCGAGTCCATGGTTATTGAGGCACTAACGCAGCGGCAACACATCGTTTTAGCAACGGGCGGCGGCGCTATCATGCGCGCTGAAAATCGCGCGGCTTTACATGCACGTGGCACGGTTATTTACTTGGAAACGCCGGTAGAGCGTCAGCTTGAGCGCACGGCGCGCGACCAAAACCGGCCATTGCTGCAAACGCCAGACCCACGCGCTAAACTCACCGCCTTGCTTATTGAGCGTGACCCTCTGTATCGCGAGGTTGCGCACTACATCATGCCCACCGAGCGCAGCAGCGCGCGCGATGTCGCATTCCATATTTTACAAGTGTTGGGCTTACGCTAAGCCCGCACTTTAGTCAGGTCGAGAACCCATGCCCGTGTTAACCGTGGCCTTAGGTCAGCGCAGTTACCCTATTCATATCGATGAGCAGGTATTTGCCCAAGCCGATTTGCTCTTGCCGCATATTGTCGGCCGCCAAGTCATGTTGGTCAGCAACACCACGGTCGCTCCGCTGTATCTGGCTCCCGTGCGCGAGGTTCTGCAGAAGGCCGGCTTAACCGTTGCTGAAGTGATTTTGCCCGATGGCGAGCAGTACAAAGATTGGCAGCATTTACAGCTTATTTTTGATGCCTTGCTGCAGGCTCGATTTGGCCGTAAAGCCACATTAATAGCGCTTGGCGGCGGCGTGATTGGCGATATGACCGGCTTTGCTGCCGCCACTTATCAGCGCGGCGTTAATTTTATTCAGATTCCCACTACCTTACTCGCGCAAGTTGATTCCTCTGTGGGCGGCAAAACCGGCATCAATCACTCTTTGGGAAAAAATATGATTGGTGCCTTTATGCAGCCACAAGTGGTTTTGGCCGACACTGCCGTGCTGCGCACTTTGCCTGATCGTGAGCTGTCGGCGGGTTTGGCTGAAGTCATCAAATACGGCTTGATTCGCGACACTACGTTTTTGCAATGGCTGCATGAGCAGATGCCAGCATTGATGGCGCGCGAACCAGCGGTTTTAGCTGAGGCTGTGGCGCGCTCCTGTCAGCATAAAGCCGAGGTGGTTGCCGCCGATGAGTTAGAGCAGCATGATGTCCGCGCATTGCTTAATTTAGGTCATACCTTTGGTCATGCCATCGAAACCAATATGGGCTATGGCAGCTGGCTACACGGCGAAGCGGTCGCAGTTGGCATGTTGATGGCGGCAGATTTGTCGCAACGCATGGGCTGGATTAGCGCCACCGAAGTGAAAGAGTTGCGCACATTGCTGCTCGCTGCTGGCCTGCCTGTGCAAGCTCCTGTGAGCATTTCGCAAGCAGACTTTCTTGCCGCTATGGCGGTAGATAAAAAGAACGTTGATGGTCAATTGCGTTTGGTGCTGCTGAAGCGCGTGGGCGAGGCCGTGGTAGTTGATATGACTGACCTAAGCTTAGTTCGCGACACTTTGGCTGCAGCTGGAGTCACGGCATGAATGTCTCTCGCTTCCAGTCACGCATCGGTCTCGCTCTGATCGTGGTATTCATAATCGGCTTGGTCGTGCTCAATGCCAGAGTACCTGAGCGTGTCGACATGAATGAAAAAGAGCTGGGTAATATCGTACGTGCTGGCGAAACCGAATTTAAAGAAGGCTTTGGTGCCTTCCCTGAAATAGTGCCTGATAATGGTGGCGACCAGCCTGTGCCTTTTGATGGTTTAGCGCCGCAGCGCTACTCGCAATATCGTTCGGAGCAATGGCTGGCGGCACAAGACAAAGCTGGCTACACAATTCAGCTTGCGGTGTTTTCGTCTGAGCGAGGCGCAACGGAGTTTTTGACGCAAAATGGCAATAGCGCCGATTTACGCTATTTTGAGTTGCCAGAAATGCCAGACCCTGCACTGGGCTTAGTCACAACAGCAAGGTCACGCTTCGTTGTAAGCTATGGTGAGTTTTACAGCAGCGACCAAGCGGTAGCGGTGGCGGAGAGCTTGACTGGCTTTGGCGGGCAGTTTTTAGTGCGCCCGTGGGAGAGTTATCAAATTTCGCTGGCATCGGTGCGCGCTGTTTTAGCGAAAAATTACTTGGCGCAGCAGGAGGCGCTGGCAAATGCTAGGGCGGCAGCGGCTGCTAAAGCAGAGTCAGCAGAGCTAACAGCTCAGCCATTTCAAGGAGTAGACCCAGTCGAGTCGCTACAAAAAAATCAGGGTCGAGCTCCGTAGTTTTTTTTACAGGCCGGCGCGTGAGATCACCACTGGCTAATTGAGTAAAACGCGGTTTTCCAGTAATATGCGCATCCATTTTTTGTGGTATGCGATTTTACTGTGTCCACAAGGAAACCATAAACCTTTGTTTCATAAGGTGACTTATTGATGGAAGAACCAACGGTCGTCAACGCAGGCTTATATCATCCCGACGAATTTCGCGATAACTGCGGGTTTGGCCTCATAGCGCACATGACAGGCGATGCTAGTCACCACCTAGTTCAAACAGCTATTGAGTCACTCAGCTGCATGACGCACCGAGGCGCTATTGCTGCCGATGGCAAGACCGGAGACGGTTGCGGTTTGTTGTTGGCCATGCCTCGAGAGTTCTTCAAGTCTGTTGCTCAAGCCGAGTTAGGCGTTAGCCTCAATGAGCGCTTCGCGGCAGGCCTAGTTTTTCTTAATACCGATCCAGTGAAAGCACAGCACGCGCGCGATACATTAGCTGCCGAGTTGGCAGCTGAAGGTTTAAGTGTTGCTGGCTGGCGTAAAGTGCCTACCGATAACAGTATCCTCGGCGAGATCGCCTTGCGCTCTTTACCGGTTTTTGAGCAAGTCTTTGTGCAGGCTGACGGCTTTGATGAAGAGACTGCTAATCGTAAGCTATTTTTAGCGCGTCGCCGTGCAGAGCAAAAGCTGCGTGATGACTTGCTGTATTACGTCACGACACTATCGACACAAGTCATATCGTATAAAGGTTTGGTGATGCCGGCAGATTTGCCGAGCTTCTTCACCGATCTCGGCGATCCTCGCATGGCTACGCATATCTGCGTATTTCACCAGCGCTTCTCCACCAACACGCTGCCTCGCTGGCCTTTGGCTCAGCCATTCCGCTACTTGGCGCACAATGGTGAAATCAATACTGTCAGTGGTAATCGTCAGTGGGCATTGGCGCGTACGCCGAAGTTTACCCATCCAGATTTACCAGGCCTGACTGAGCTGACGCCGCTCATCAACCTGACCGGCTCTGACTCATCCAGCCTCGATAATATGCTGGAGATTCTACTAGCTGGCGGCATGAGCCTATTCCGTGCTCTGCGTACGCTAGTGCCTCCTGCATGGCAAAACGTCGACTCCATGGATACCGATCTACGTGCATTTTACGAATATAACGCCAAGCACATGGAAGCTTGGGATGGCCCGGCAGGTTTAGTCATTACCGATGGTCGTTATGCGGTTTGTATGCTCGATCGTAATGGCCTGCGTCCAGCGCGCTATGTCATCACTAAAAACGGCTATATCACGCTAGCATCTGAGATTGGCGTGTGGAATTACGCGCCAGAAGATGTCATTTCTAAAGGTCGTGTTGGCCCAGGTAAGTTGATTGCTGTCGATACGCAGACCGGCACTTTGCTCGATACTAAAGCTATCGATGATGTGCTGAAAAATGCGCAACCTTATAAAAAATGGCTACGTGCAGAAGCTCGTCGTATCGAAAGCGACCGTGCTTTAGAGAAGCAGCTGCTTGGCCAAGTGTCTCGTGAGCGCTTAAATATTTACCAAAAAATGTTCTTGGTAACGTATGAAGAGCGCGATCAAATTATTCGTCCGCTAGCAGAGGCTGGCCAAGAAGCTGTCGGCTCAATGGGCGATGACACGCCAATGGCTGTCCTCTCTGGTCGCGTGCGGCACTTGGCGGATTATTTCCGCCAGCAGTTTGCCCAGGTCACTAACCCGCCAATTGATCCTTTGCGCGAAGCTATTGTGATGTCTTTGGAGACAGCATTTGGTCCAGAGCTGAATATCTTTGAAGAGACGCCAGAGCATGCGCGTCGCGCGATTGTTTCCAGCCCTGTACTTTCGCATAGCAAATTCCAGCAGCTGCAAAGCGTTGATCTGCCAGGCTTTGAGTCGGAAACTATCGACTTAAACTATGCCGAAGATGAAGGCTTGCAAGCGGCGATACTACGAGTTTGTAAACAAGCTGAGACTGCAGTCAGTGCTGGTCGTTCGCAGCTAGTCTTAAGTGACCGAAATATTCGTGAAAATTACTTGCCAATCAACGCATTGATGGCAACTGGTGCTATTCACCATTATTTAATAAAAGTGGGTTTGCGCTGTGACGCTAACCTTATTGTAGAAACGGCTGTCGCGCGCGATGCACACCATTTCGCCGTTTTATTAGGCTTTGGTGCTACCGCTATTTACCCTTATTTGGCTTATGACATCATTGCCGATATGGCTCGCAGCGGCGAAATCCTTGGCGACCCACTTGAGGCGCAAGCGTATTTCCGCAAAGGCGTCGATAAAGGTCTACTGAAAATCCTATCAAAAATGGGTATTTCTACAGTGGCCTCTTATCGTGGCGCTCAGCTTTTTGAGGCGGTTGGTCTTAATCGTGAAGTGGTCGACCTTTGCTTTAAAGGTGTACCAAGCCGCATTCAAGGCGCTGGCTTTGCTGAGCTGGAAGTCGATCAGCGTTTACTTGGTGCAGATGCATGGCGTGCGCGTAAGCAAATTGATCAAGGTGGCTTGCTCAAGTTTGTTTATGGCAAGGAGTATCACGCCTTTAATCCAGACGTGATCAATAGCCTACACACGGCCGTACGCTCCGGTGCTTACAGCGACTATCAGGCCTATGCCGACTTGGTGAACTTACGCCCAGTGACGACACTGCGTGATTTATTGCAGCTGAAAAAAGCTGCGACACCATTGGCGATTGACGCAGTCGAGCCGCTGGAAGCAATTCTGCGACGCTTCGACTCGGCAGGCATGTCATTGGGCGCACTCTCGCCTGAGGCTCACGAGTCGATTGCTATTGCCATGAACACACTCGGCGGCCGCTCTAACTCCGGTGAGGGCGGCGAAGATCCTGTGCGCTATGGCACACTGAAAAACTCGAAAATTAAGCAAGTTGCATCGGGTCGTTTTGGTGTCACGCCAGCTTACTTAGCTAGTGCTGAAGTGCTGCAGATTAAAGTTGCTCAAGGCGCTAAGCCGGGCGAGGGTGGCCAGTTGCCAGGCGGCAAGGTCAATGCTCTGATTGCTCGTTTGCGCCATTCGGTGCCGGGTGTGACGCTGATTTCACCACCACCGCATCACGATATTTATTCGATCGAAGATTTGTCGCAGCTTATTTTTGACTTGAAGCAAGTCAATCCAAGAGCATTAGTGTCGGTCAAGCTCGTGTCTGAACCTGGCGTTGGTACCATTGCTGCTGGTGTTGCCAAGGCCTACGCCGACCTCATCACTATTTCCGGTTATGACGGCGGTACTGCAGCTTCGCCCTTGAGCTCGATCCATCACGCCGGTTCGCCATGGGAATTAGGTCTGTCTGAAGCGCAACAAGCGCTGCGTGCTAATGACCTGCGCGGCAAGGTGCGCGTGCAAACCGATGGTGGCTTGAAAACTGGTCTCGATGTGGTGAAGGCGGCTATTTTAGGTGCAGAAAGCTTTGGTTTCGGCTCAACACCGATGATCGCTTTAGGCTGTAAATACCTGCGTATTTGCCATTTGAATAACTGCGCCACTGGTGTTGCTACTCAGCAAGATAAATTGCGTCAGGACCACTTCATTGGTGAGCCCGAAATGCTGATGAACTTCTTCAAGTTCATCGCAGAAGAGACGCGCCAATGGTTGGCCGTGCTCGGTGTAGCCTCACTGAGCGAGCTAATTGGTCGTACTGACTTGCTTGAATGTCTGCCCGGCACGACTGAAAAGCATAAGCGCCTAGACCTGATGCCATTGTTGAAAAACGATCACATCTCTGCAGATAAACCACAGTTCTGCCAAGACAAGCGCAACGAGCCATTCGATAAAGGTGTGTTGGCTGAGAAGATTGTGGCTGAGATCTTGCCGGCGATTGAAGGCAAGAAAGGCGGTGAGTTTAGTTACTCTATCGGTAACTGTGACCGCTCAATTGGCGCACGAGTATCGGGTGAAATTGCACTGCGTCATGGCGATCAAGGCATGAGCGATGCACCGATCACATTGAAATTCACTGGTACTGCCGGTCAGAGCTTTGGCGTCTGGAATGCCGGTGGCCTGAACCTACACCTCGAAGGCGATGCCAACGATTACGTCGGTAAAGGCATGGCTGGCGGTCAGTTGGTGATTCGTCCTTCGAAAGGCGCTGCATTTAAGTCGCAAGACACGGCCATAATCGGCAACACCTGCCTCTATGGCGCAACGGGCGGCACACTTTATGCTGCCGGTACTGCTGGCGAGCGATTCGCGGTACGTAACTCGGGGTGTCATGCAGTCATTGAAGGCGCTGGCGATCATTGCTGCGAATACATGACTGGTGGTTTGGTTACTATTTTGGGCTCAACAGGCTTGAACTTTGGTGCCGGTATGACTGGCGGCTTCGCCTATGTGCTCGACTTGGAGAATAACTTCTTCGATCGTTGCAATCATGAGTTGATCGAGATTCATCGCATCAGTACCGAACCTATGGGCCCACATCGCCATCACTTGAAGTCGGTATTGCGTGATTACGTAAAAGCGACTGATAGTGACTGGGGGCGTGTCGTGTTGGAGGAGTTTGATGATTACCATCGCAAATTCTGGCTGGTTAAACCTAAAGCCGCCAACATTAAAGAACTGCTGAAAAGCACCGTGTCTAATCCGCAGTAAGCCCGAACGGCAATAAGAGGCAAGATCATGGCAGAGCGCCTAAATAACGATTTTCAATTCTTGGATGTGGCGCGTCATGACCCATCTAAGAAAGCTCTTGGTGTCCGCCGAGCGGAGTTTATCGAGATTTATCAACCATTTACTAAGCCAGAAGTGGAAGGCCAGTCGCATCGCTGCTTAAGTTGCGGCAACCCCTACTGCGAGTGGAAGTGCCCCGTGCACAACTATATTCCTAACTGGTTGCAGTTGGTTTCTGAGGGGCGTTTGTTTGAGGCAGCAGAGCTTTGCCACCAAACCAATACGCTGCCAGAAGTCTGTGGCCGCGTTTGCCCGCAGGATCGTTTATGCGAAGGCGCTTGCACCCTCAACGATGGTTTTGGCGCTGTGACTATCGGCAATACTGAAAAGTATATTGTCGATACGGCGTTTGCTATGGGCTGGCGTCCAGATCTGTCTGGCGTAGTCGCGACGGGTAAAAAAGTGGCGATTATTGGTGCCGGCCCTGCTGGCTTGGGCTGTGCCGACGTGTTGACTCGTGCCGGTGTGAAAGCAGTGGTGTTTGATAAAAATCCAGAAATCGGTGGTTTGCTGACCTTTGGCATCCCCGAGTTCAAAATGGAAAAAACGGTGATGAGCCAACGTCGCGAAATTTTCAGCGACATGGGCATTGAGTTCCGCCTTAACACCGAAATCGGCAAAGACATAAGCATCGATGAGCTGCTAGGCGAGTATGACGCTGTCTTCATGGGCATGGGCACATACACCTATATGAAAGGTGGTTTTCCCGGCGAAGAGCTACCCGGTGTTTACGATGCGCTAGACCTGCTTATCGCCACCGTAAATCGCAATCTCGGCTTCGAGAAAGACCCTGCGGATTACATCGATATGTCCGGTAAAAAAGTGGTGGTGCTTGGTGGTGGTGACACGGCCATGGACTGCAACCGTACATCGATTCGTCAGGGTGCGGAGAGCGTGACTTGCGCTTATCGCCGTGATGAAGAAAACATGCCGGGCTCACGCCGCGAAGTTCGTAATGCGCGCGAAGAGGGTGTGCAGTTTATGTTTAACCGTCAGCCAGTGGAAATCGTTGGCGACGGTTATAAAGTCACTGGCGTGAAGGTCGTCGAAACTCAGCTTGGCGAGCCCGATGCGCGTGGCCGCCGTAGCCCAGAGCCCGTGCCAGGCTCAGAGCAAATTTTACCAGCCGATGCCGTGGTTCTGGCTTTTGGTTTCCGCCCTAGCCCAGCTGATTGGTTCGCCAGCACCAGCATCGAAACCGATAGCTCGGGTCGCGTCACTGCGCCAGAAGTTGCTACCTATAAGTTCCAAACCAGCAACCCGAAAGTGTTTGCCGGTGGCGACATGGTGCGCGGCTCTGATTTGGTGGTGACGGCGATTTGGGAAGGCCGTCAGGCAGCTGAAGGCATCATGGATTATCTAGACGTTTAAATAATCCTGACCGATAAAAAAGGCCAGCGTTGATGCTGGCCTTTTTTATGTCTCGAGAAACGTCGTGGCGCGCTCTATGAAAGCTAAGAGTTACTCTCGGCAGTCATTACCTTGAGTGCGCCAGCGTAGAATCACTTTCTGCTTATTGACTTCAAAATAGGTTTGGCAGCGGCGAGTTATCGTGTTGCTACCAAAGCCGAGGCCAGTAAAAAATCCACCATTGCTGCTGCCGGTAAAAACCCCGGTCTGTACGCTGGGTGAGCTGGTATAGCTCGATTGTTTATCCCAGGTATAAACCGTATTACCGTTAGGGGCTTCGAAACTACCGCTGGGATAGCCCCAGTCATCCATCACCACATTGATAGATTTGCCGACATAGGTGTCGATACGTGCCTCATAGCGCTCGCGAGTGGCGCAGGCGCTCACTAGTGTTATTGATATCAATATCAGCAAAAATCGTGTCATGTCTGAGTACTCCCTCGTTCGCTGATACAATACGACGGCCTAGGTGCAGACAGCAAATGTACCGCAAAATTGATTGGAGGAAAGTGTCGATGTCTGAGTTGCAAAATGATCGCTACTTACGTGCCTTGCTGCGTCAGAGCACCGACCGCACACCGGTTTGGATGATGCGCCAAGCCGGGCGCTATCTGCCTGAATACCGCGCTACTCGCGCTCAGGCCGGCGACTTCATGAAGTTAATGAAAAACCCTGAGTTGGCCTGCGAAGTCACAATGCAGCCGCTGCGTCGCTTTCCTCTTGATGCCGCGATTTTATTCTCCGACATCCTGACTATTCCCGATGCCATGGGTTTGGGTCTGTATTTTGAAACTGGCGAAGGCCCGCGCTTTCAACGTACGGTGCGCACCATGGCCGATGTTGCGGCGCTGCCTATCCCAGACCCTGAGTTAGACACGGGCTATGTCATGGATGCGGTGCGCACGATTCGTCGCGAGCTAAAAGGCCAAGTGCCGCTGATTGGCTTTGCTGGTAGTCCGTGGACATTAGCGACGTACATGATTCAAGGCGGTTCATCGCGCGATTTCCGCGAGTCGAAAACCTTGATGGCGACGAACCCAGAAGTGCTGCACGCACTGCTCGATAAACTCGCGCAATCGGTAACACTGTATTTGAATGCGCAAATCCGTGCCGGCGCG
>Ga0114915_1000466_pt1 | contig 18740 bp, 8 predicted proteins | sample MalvirAntarct_55_FD_87288 | JGI IMG/M metagenome (GOLD analysis project Ga0114915, IMG submission 87288) | Marine viral communities from the Global Malaspina Expedition - Malaspina viral metaG Antarct_55 | ecosystem: Environmental > Aquatic > Marine > Oceanic | place: South Georgia Island...
GGACAGTAGCTCATGACTTTGATAATAGTGAAAGTGGAATCTTAGATGGTATAGAAGATCATACTGTATTAAGAAGTGTTATATCTATTGAAATAGGTGAGAAGATTATGTTTATGCTAGATGAAGTTGGACAAGGAGATTTCTTTGGTACTAACTACACTAACTCGACTACAGGTATCAGCACAGCAGAGGAGCAATTAGATAATACTTTTGTATATCAAACTAACGAAGCCTTAGTTTTTACTCAAGGTGGAGCTAATGATTGGAATATGAATACAAATGCATCTGGATATTTCTTTGCTGCTAACCTAGACCAATATAGAGATGGTGGTGGAGCTGGAACTGTTCAAGGTATGTTCTCATTAAGATTCAATAATGATGGTAAGTTAACTATATATGATGAAGATTCAGGAGTAAAAGTAGCAACAGCTAAGATGGATCCTACAGTAGGTAGTTCAGTGCACTTATATTTTGGTGTTAAAGGAAATAGAGCTTACTATTCTATTCCAGTAATATCTAAGCAATCTCTATCTGGAGGATCTCAACCAGATGATTTATATAAAGCGACAGTAGCTGATCAAGCAGTATCTGTAGAAGAGTTACAACAACTAAATTACCAAATTGTATCTAGCGATAACATCGTTAACCAATTTGTATTAGTTGATGCTCCTTCTTGGATGTTTGTAGATCAAAACACTGGTATCGTAACAGGAAGTGCACCAGCATTCTTAGGAACTGCTGGAGATGTTATAACAGTAAATGCTAAAGCAGGTAATGCAATAGGTGGTACTGTTGATTTCATACTTACTGTGACTATAGTATCTTATGAATCTCTTAACACTAAATCATTAGAGTTTGGTAATTCATCTAGTTACTTACAAGGGAATGCTTCTAATGTTACAGCGGTTCAGAGAGCTGCTAACGGTAGTGGAGCTTCAGATGCATGGAGTGTATCATTATGGATTAAACCTCAGTTAGGTGGAGCTTATAATCAATCATGGTTCTTCTTTGGCGGTGATGATTTTACCAATGAAGGTAGAGTTGAAATAACTTCATTCGCAGCCTCAGGAAGTACGACTTCTTTGTATATCAAATTAGGAGATCAAGCTAATGGAAACATTTCAAAGTTCAGTGTGAGTAGTTTACTTATCGATACTTGGAACCACGTACTGGTTACATATAGTGGAGGTATAACTGGAAGCGTTGAAGCTGATGTACAAGATTACTATGATACTTTCAATATGTATATTGATGGTGTTCTTAATGGTTCTCGTAATGTATTGGAATCTAATACTAATGTTAATGGAGGTTACTCTGGTGCTATCGGAACTGATAAATTCAGAATTGGTAGAATGGGAGAGACTGCAAGTAACTCTAACTTTGCAACTGGTCGTTTAGATCAAATAGCAATATGGGATACAGATCAAAGTGCTAATGTAGCTACTATATATAATAGTGGTACAGCTCAGGACTTGACTACACTAACACAAAGTCCAGTTCATTATTATGAACTAGGAGAGAGTGTAACGTCTATTACAGACTTAGTAGGTAGTGCTAACCTAGTCCCTTTTGGATTAGCAAATAGTGATATGGTAACAGATTCGCCAGGTTAATATAAATTCCCTCTCCTATCTAACAATGGGGGAGGGTTTTAAAAATAATTGCTCTGACATGTTGTTTTAGTTATTAATTGTACGTAACTTTGTAAAAACAAATATATTTATGAAGATAACAGAGTTAACATTATTACTTAAAGAAAAGCCAGGGTATATTCAATCAGGTGCTCCTAAAATTGCAAAGAAGTTCAACGTAACATTAGGAGACGCTAAATTGGCCCGTAAGGTGGCGTTACAAGAACTTAAAGATGAATTGGGTAGCGATGATCCTATTTCACCTGTAAGTGTCAAGGTAGAGTCTAAAAGTACTTCTAATAACTATGAGTCTAAGTTTATAATGTCTGCTTGGAATACAGAGACAGGACAGAACATGGACATAGATACTTACTGTGAATATTATAACTTACCGCGAAAAGATGTTACGAGTTATAAATTTATCTCACATACAGGTACACCTCACTATAATATAGTATTTAAAGAAACTGTAGACAAAGTAGTAGAAGAGTTTAACTTTGACAGTATAATGGCTAAACACTTAGAAGGCGTTACACCTGTAGTTTTTGAAAACAAATTAAGTTTACCCCAAGCTAAGTTTACAGCTGATTTTGATACACTTACTTATACAGATGTACACATCGGTATGGATACTAACTCAGACAATAACTCTATGTACGCAGAAGTGTGGAATAAGGAAGTTATTATGGCTGCAGCAAAAGAAATGATCAAGGTAACTCTAGCAGAGCAACAAAGTTCAGTGCTAGTTGTAGATGAGTTAGGTGATTTCTTAGATGGACTAAACGGATACACTACAAGAGGTGGACATAAGTTACCACAAAACATGTCAGATGAAGAAGCGTTTGATTGTGCAATTGAATTTAAGTTAGCATTGTTACATGGATTAGCGCCACATTACTCGAGCTTATTGTTTAACAATATTTGTAATGACAACCACGCTGGTAGCTTTGGTTACTTTGTAAACTCAGCAGTTAAAGAATTAGCAGGTGTACTTTACCCAGAGCATGTAAAAGTTGTAAACCACAGGCAGTTTATTAACCACTATTATGTAGAAAACACTTGTTACATAATAACTCACGGTAAAGATGATAAGACGTTAAAGTTCGGATTTAAACCGTTTTTAGATTCTAAAGGAATTGAGAAGATAGATCAGTACTGTAAACAAAATGATATTTACCGTAACTCTACTAAAGTAGTATTTAAAAAGGGAGATTCACACCAAGCTGTATTTGATATGGCTACTAGTGACGATTTCTTTTACTTTAACTACCCTGCTCTTAGCCCTAGTTCACAGTGGGTACAGAACAACTTTAAGAAAGGTAGAAGAGGATTTGTATTAGAGTCTTCTAGAGATACTGATATTACAATTAAAATGAAATTCAAATAAGTTAATACTAAAGTAAATGGCTTCATATAATGAAATAGGATACGATATATTAGAGATAATTAATAATAATAATATATCAGATGACGAAGACGTATCACTGGAGCAGGTGTTTTATCACCTTGCTATTCAGCGAAATGCGTGGATGGAAAAGACGTACAATAAAGCAGGGAGAAGTATTCCCAGGCATATGATCCAGGACCTTGGGTGTTTAGAACTAGAAGAAGTGGATGCAGCTGATTGCTGCGAAGTACAAACTGGTTGCACTATGTTAAGGACTAAAAAGAAATTACCGCAGTTCCTGTCGTTACACGGAGGTGAGGTAATCACTAGAGTAGGTCCAGTACATAAGTTACAGGCACCTTACTCGTACACGTCTCAGCCTAGAGCAATATTAGCTTCGTATGAAAAGTATGGGTCACGTATTATCCAGGCATTTTTACTGAATGAACATATGACGTTGATTATTAAAGATCCTTCTATGCAAATGCTTACTCATATTAATGTAGCAGGAGTAATAGCTGATCCTAAAGATGCTTTGGCTTTTAGATGTGATGACGGGGAGAGTTGCTTTTCGTATGACGAGCAGTACCCTATTCCAATTGGAATGTTAGGCTATATAAAAGATCAAATACTTAATCAATTTGGTATAGCTGCAAAGTTTGCAAAAGATGAAAGTAATAACGCAAAAGACGATATAACAGGATAGTATGGATAAGAAGTTAGGGAAACAAAAAGAAAAACATATTGCACATATAAAGAGTAAAGAGTTCTACTCTTACTTTGCAGCTATGTTTTTTAAAGGACATGACAAGCAGCGTAATAGGGTGTTAATAGATTACGACAATGCTTATTACTTAGACTATGTAACTTACAATAAAGTAATTCGTAGATTTAACGAACTAGTAAGAGATGAAGTTTTGTATAACGCGTTTGATTTTATTCTACCCGCTCGCATGGGTATAATGTGTATACGTAAAAGTAAAGTAGAACCTTGGTTAGACGCAAGCGGAAAGTTAGTTAATCCTCTTCCAGTAGATTGGGGAAAAACAAATAAACTGTGGGCAACTAACCCAGAGGCAAAAGCTAATAAAACTTTAATACATTTTCGCAATGAGCATTCAAATGGTTATATAGGAAAGTGGAGACTTAATAACTCTACAGCTACGTATAAATGGAAAAGTGCTTATTCTTTTATTCCTACGAGGACTGCAAAACAAAAACTAGGTAAAATTTTCTTAGATGAAGAATCTACTTCTGATTTTTATACAAAGTAAAACCTATAATAATATTATTAAAAACTTAGAATTATGATTAACGGAAAGTACGTATCTATAGAGCCTATTATTTCTAAAGTATACCGTGACATGGGGATGAAGGACGCAATGGACATTAACGATGCTATTGAGTGGGCAGGGGAGTGTTTAGAATTAATTGCAGCACCTTACAGTCTAGTTGAAAAAGTAGAACGCGTTCCTGTAACTAATTACAAGGCTGCGATACCATGTGACTTGCATTTATTTGAAACTATAGCGGGTGTTCAAATGGTAAATTTAGAAGACACGGATTACACTGGCGTTACATTTAAGCAAATGTTATACGCAACTGATTCTTACCACCACTACTACTGTGGCTCTATGAAAGATATGCCGTGTGACGGCACACTGACGTACAAAGTAAATGATAACTTTATCTTTACTAATTTTGAGGAAGGTCAAGTATTAGTTTCTTACCAAGCCATACCTACAGACGATAGAGGTTACCCAATGATTCCTGCAAGTGTTTCATTTAAAATGGCAGTTTCTGCGTATATATCAGAACGATTAGGTTTTATTAAGTGGAGTTCTGGAAAAATGGCAGCTGGTGTATACCAGAAGTTAGACCAAGAACGAATGTTTTATATAGGTCAAGCAGGTACATCAGGTCAACTAACAAGCCTAGACCAAATGCAAGCAATTCAGAATAATATGCTTAGGCTTATTCCAAAAATTAACCAGCACTCAGATGGATTTAAAAGTCAAAATGAACCCGAACAACGTTATATAAAGTAATATGAAAGCAAAAAATAGCTTCACAGGAGGCATAGAACAAGATGTAGCATTAAGCAGACGTAAGCCAGATACACTATACTCTGGTAGTAATTTCCAAATAACTACTACAGAAGGGCTTTCTTCAGGTAGCCTTGTTAATAGTAACGGTACCTCAAAAGCTTTCAGGCTTCCTAATTTAGCAGCGATGACGTTAACTGACGCAGCAAGCACAGTTATACCTGCACAAGCTGAATTAAAAATAATAGGTTCTACAGTGTCATTGGACGAATTAATTATTATATCTACAAACGAAACATCCGCTACGCCGAGTAGTTACGGTCAGATTTGGAAATGTAAATTTGATGAGTTAACTGGTAATATCATAGGGTTAACAGGGTTAGGGGAACTAGATCCAACTATTCATTTATTTTACAATCAAAAACTAAATCTATCTACACGTTACCGTATAGGTAGACTTATAGCTTTAAAAGAAACAACTACTAAGCACAGATTATACTGGACAGATAATTATAACCCAGTAAGAGCATTTAATTTAGCTGTAGAAGAGCCTTTAAATACTCCTATTCAGAATACACCTTTATTCGCGCAGGTTAAGCACATACAACCTACAGTAACAAATATAGGTGCAGGCTCACTACCTACAGGCGTTAAAGCTCAATTTTCATATAGACTAGCAGATAATAATGGAGCAGTATCTGTGGCAGCACCGCCTTCAGCTATGACGTCATTAGTAAGTGGTTTAATTTCCCCTACAGTTTATGGTAACTTTGAAGGAGGAGTAGATGATACCAATGATAAAAGCGTAACATATGATTTAGTGGGACTAGATACAGATTTTACTGTAATTGAACACTTAGTTATTATATACGATATAGCGGGACCTAGAGTTTATATGTACAAGTCGCAAAGCATTCCAGCAGGCGGTAAAATAACTGTAACTTGTTCTTCAATAGAAGATGCAACTGAAGTACCGCTTACTGATTACTCTTTGATATCTTTAGGATTTACCCAAGCTAAAGACATTGAAGTGCAAGGTAATCGACTAGTAGCTGCAAATATTTCAACTACCCAGTTTGATGTGGACTTTGACACTCGAGCATATAGATTTAATTCAAGTAATGTAGCAGTTCTTAAAGACGAAGTTGATACTCTTTTAGATGTTACTTTAAATGGAGCTTCTCCTGCATATGGAACTGTAACAGATAACCATGATGCTATAAATGAATTTAACCAAGAAAGTGAACTAACATGGTCTACTACTGCAAATAAGTACATGTACCAAGTAGGGGGTACAGTTATTGGAGGATCTGGTCCTAATATTTCTTACGAATTTATAACTCAAGATATTCCAGGTAACTATATACCAGGCTTTACTAGTAGTGGAGATCACGTATCTTCTGCAAAGTTTTCTAACTCGGCTTCTCCACTTTCTACAGGGGTACTAGAGGCAGATGGTAGTGATAAAGGTGTAACTATTGCAGGTGAGTGGAATAGTTTTGCTTCTAATTGGGCGCACAATAACTACGCTGGGGGTGCTAGGGGTGAGATATACCGTTACGCTATAGTTTTATATAATAAACTAGGTTCGCCTTCTTTTGCTAAATGGATTGGGGATATTCGATTTCCAGATGTAGTAGATGGTTTTCCTTTACAAACAATGAGTGGTAGTTTCCCAATACTACATAATATTGGAATTAAATTTACAGTAGATATATCAAGCATAGCCGATACAGTATCAGGGTACAGTATTGTACGTGTGAATAGAGATGAAAAAGATCGTACTAAATTAGGTACAGGAATGTACATGTTATTTGACTCTAAGGATGAGGACGACCGAGGGTCGTTACTACATACCTACAATGCAGCTGGTACAGGGGAGACGCTTTCAGAAAATAATCCTTATCAGACTAGTAATAAAATGAATTTATTTGGTGTAGATGATCACGCTACAATGCACCTTGGGGATAAGCCAGGGTTATTTTCTCACCATTATGGAAGTGCCCTTGATACGGTTTTTCCACAGCGAAAGTTTGGATACTTAATGGGACCACTAGCACAGCTAAACGAAACTCCTTACAAAACTTTAGATTACCTAGAGACACTTGGTTATTACGAGGCTAAAGCAGTAAATTACATGAATGACGATACTGAGGCACAAGATGATAGATCATTTGGGTTTTACTATAAAATAGGCGCACCGCATGTTAACCCTCACTACAGTGAGCGTTACGAAATAGAAACTACTGAAGTACTAGACCCAGGTGAATACATATTTCCAGGAGTAGGAATTGCAGAAGACAGTGAAGGTAAAGGTATGATGAATGCTACTGCAGGTAGATTTGACGGTGTAGGTGGAGGAAAAAAACAAGTGCCACTAGGTACAGGTTCTAAGTTGCTTGCAGTTAAATTAGCAACTACACCTACATTACCTAACCGTACAGATGTTGCAGGGGTTGATGACCCCCGTGCATTATTAACATGGAAAGGAGGGACGTTTGATGGTCCAACTACTTTAGGTGGTACTACTCTTACTTGGTCAGGGCGGTCAACAGTAGAGGATGTTTATTTTAAAGAAGTAGGATATCGGAGATACCTATCTGACCAATATGGTGGTAATTCTTTTATTGCTAGAAGTCAGAATGAGTACATTAGTTGTGGGCACTACCAAGTTGTAGAAGGAGTGACTGCCGCTGCAGGGAGTTTAACTTTTGATGTATACGGAGGTGATACGTTTGTTAACTACTATGATGATGAAAAAGCAGAGCAATACTGGGATGATTCTCAAAACTACAAAAATATATACAAAGGCCCTAGTCAAAATAAACAATCACTAGCTTATGCTTTCCCAGTAGAGTCACCGTTTAACACTGATTACCGTATTGGCAAGCACTGGGCAAGTAGTAGAGATGCTACCGATATGGGTAATTATGTATCTAATGAACTTAACTTGGCAAATTTATGGATGGCATCTAATGACGCTCAGAAGAAGTTATTTGCAAAAGACTTTCAATCTAGTTTTAATGAGAGCCACCCGCACTTACTGTGGGCCTCCGATATTAAAATTAACGGAGAACTGAGAGACAACTGGCGTGTATTTAAACTGGCTAGTAAACGAGAAGTAGACGGTATATACGGGCCAATAAATAGAATTACATCATTTAAAGATAACCTTACGTTCTTTCAAGATACTGCGGTAGGTATTGCATCCCTAGATGAGCGGAGTGTTATTTCTGATCAATCCGGCCAGTCATTAGTTTTAGGTACAGGTGGAGTATTTCCACAGTATAAATATTTATCTACTAGCATTGGATCTATACATCAATTTAGTGTAGTACCAACTGAAAGTGCGCTTTACTTTTTTGATGCACGTACTCGTAAATTTATGAGCATGACAGGTAACTTAAATAACCTATCAGATTTAGCAGGTATGAGTAGCTTTTTTGCAGAAAATATAAAAGGAAATGCATTAACTTTAGACCAGACAGTAGCCGAGATACCTGCGGGTATACATGGTACATATGACATTCGCCATAATAGAGTACTATACACTGTACTTGGCACACTAGGTGCAAAGTCAGTAAGTGAGTTTTTAGATGCAAGTACAGGTCTTTATACTTTCCCAGCAGGTGAATTTATAGATGTATCGGGTGTTGTTTATTTTATGCTAGAAAGACATGTAGGAACTAATCCTGACATTCCTACGTTATCTGCATTACCTGCTAGTAACCCTAATTACATTCCAGCAGTAAGGAAAGAAAAAGCGTTTACCTTTTCGTACAACGAACTCCTAGGGAAGATAGAGAATTTCTATGACTTTCATCCAGGGATGTATGTAGAGTACGGTAGAAGGTTACTATCTGTTTCTCCATTTTATGAAGCAGATCTATTTGAACATAACGTAGGTATCAAAGGTGTATACTACGATGTAGTAAACTCTACATGTAAGTTACATATTATATTTAATGCGGAGAGTAACCTTACAAAAGTATTTAATAATATTGAGTACTTCTCTGAGTTACAAGATTCTAATAAACTAGACATCTTTAATGAGACATTTGACAGAATTCGTTTTTATAATGATTACCAAGACACTGGAGTTATAGATTTAAGTGTAGAAGGTAATATAAAAAGAAGAATGCGCAAATGGAGGTTACAGATTCCTAGAGATAAGGATGTAACACTTTCTCGTATGCGTAACCCTTGGCTACACTGTGAGATAGAGTTTGACAATAACCTAGATAAGCGTTTAGTAGTACATGACATAATCTACGCGTTTACGCAGGGTAATAATTAAACTTTACATAACTAAACAAATTACATAACATAAAAAACTTAAAGGGACTTTAGCTTGCTATTGTCCCTTTTTCTTCTTAATTTTGTTGTATACATACAACGATTAGCCTAATAACTAAAATACATATGAAAAAAAACAGTAAGAAAAAAACAGGAAAGTCTACTCTACGTTCGTTACAGCAACTAGATTTATTGGCATTAGGTGGACCTCTTACTGGGGATCCAGTTAATCCTCCTAAAAAAACAAACACAATAACTTCAAGGGACATACCTACTACTGCAGAACTTAATAGATGGAAATATTTGGATTTTGATAAAGGATCTAATAAAATTGATTGGGAAAATAATAGACTACTGACAGATCGTAAGGAGCTTGACGATTACTTGTACGAACACCCTGAGAGTAGAGCTGACGTGGCCGCAGGAAGGCGTGTTTGGGCTGGACCTAATATGAGCTTTGTAATGAACGCAGAAGATGACGCGGAGTTTGCTAACAGATTTTACCCCCCTACTGCGCCTGCTGAAGCTACTTTAATGCCTACTACAGTTACTAAAGAGCCAGAGGTGTTAAGTGCTACAGGTCAACGGTTAAATCCTGAAGACTACCCAGTAGCTGAAGGGCAGCAAGTAGATCGTCAGTATACGCAATATGCAGAACAGTTTGCAAATAGCCCAGAACAGAGAGCCAAAAGAGGAGCAGTTGACGCGCAAAGGGCAGCATCTATAAAAGCAATGGAAGGGATGTCTGTTCCTGAAAAGAAAGCGTATGCACATCAGCAGTACTTAGACATGAAAAGTAAAAAGCAATTAAAGTCAGGTGGATTGATTGGGGAAGATGGACTGATTGATAACTCAAAGTTAGCCCTAGGTGGACCTTTTTCAGAGAATGAGCTTGCGGGCTTTAGTTTAGGAGCAGCGGGAGCTGAAGCTATTGCGCCCTTAATTAAAAACGCGGGAGATGACCGAAGTAACCAAGTTGCTAAAGGTGTCACATCTGGGGCAGTGCAGTATGGTGCAAAAGGTGCCGAACTAGGAGCGCAGTTTGGTCCTTTAGGTGCGCTTATTGGTGGAGGTGCTGGCCTTATAGGTGGAGCAGTCTTAGGTGGAGTACAAGCAGATAAAGCAAAAAAACAATTTTATGATGAGAGTATTTCTAGTTACGCCAATGGAGGTAGCTTACGTGACTTTCATATTATGCCAGATGGTTCTAAGATGGCAGGTAAATCACATCCTTACGCTACTGGAGGTGATTTAAACAACTTACAAGGTGATCCATCAGAAGTAACAGAGTATAATGGAATGCGTCACGAACAAGGTGGTATAGCTATTGGTTCTAAGGAAGTAGAAGATGGAGAAGTTAGAGTAGGAGATTACGTATTTTCTGACCGTCTATCAGGAGATGATAATAGAACTTTCGCCAGTAGAGCTAAGGACATTACTAGGCGTTTTGAAGAACATAAAAATGACGGCGTATCTATGCGAACACAAAATAAACAATTAGAGCGACTAAAGTTTGAGAATGACCAAGCAAGAGAGCAACTAGAGGCTGAGAAAGCACAGCAGAGTGAGGCTATGGAAACAGACTACTTAGCATTAGGTGGACTTATGCATCAAGATGATGCAGGTAAGATGGTTATTTTGCCTGAAAATAAATCTAAATTTATAGAGGCTTCTCGTGCAGCTAAGATGGGTTACGGTGGTTACACTAAGAAATTCTTTGAGCACAGTAAAACCAGAGATAAACTTTTTACAGGTGGAGATATTAAGGACCCTGTTCCTAATACGGATGTACTTACACTGGATGATAATGAGTACAAAGGACTTAATGAAGACTTAGGGTTAGACTTAGGGTTAAAACCAAGTGGATCAGATGTAGAATTTAACATGGGTAATGAATCAGGTGGACTAGGAGCTGAGTATTACACAGACGAATATGGCGATTTAGTAGAAGGCTCACCAAAACTAGCTACTAAACCATTAGACCAAATAGATTACGGTCAAAATGATCCTATTCAAAGAGAACTTGAAACACCTACAGTTGTAGAAGGAGAAGAAGAAGAAGAGTCAGGGTCTAGGTTTGGTAATGCAGAGTTAGGATTACTTGCGGCTACTGTACCTGCAGTTGCTAACTTAATGAGAGGCGGAAGTAAGCAACTTACTACTTTTGACAGATTAGAGTTAAAAGAGATGGACCTAGCTGGACAACGTAAGGACATTGAAAGAACTGTAACCAATGCTAAAAAGCTTGATAAAGAAAATATATCACGTACAGCTAAAGACTCGGGGGAAGCACTAGCTGCATTGTCAGCGTCATCGGCTAGATTAACTGATATAGAAACTGATAAAAAAGCTGCAAGTTATGCAAGTGAGGCTAATGCTAATGTGGCTATTAAAAATCAAGAGGCTACTTATAATAATCAAACTTCAATTAACGAATTTATTGCTCGCCAACAAGATGATGCTGCACAAAATAAGTTTACTACTGCGGGTCTGGCTTCAATGAGTGCAAATATGCAGGGGTACATAAAAGACAAAGGTCTTGCATCTGCTAATAAAGAATACAATGATAAAGTTATTGCTCTACTAAATACAGGGGAATACAAGATGGTTAAAGATGAAGAAACAGGACAGTACAAGCCAGTTCACATTGCAACTTATGATGCAAAACAAGCTAAACTTGGATAATAATACTTACATTACTCTATATACTTAATATAATAAAGATATGCCAAAAATTAATAGATTTGACGCCCCAGCAACAGTTGGATACACTAGTCAATTTGTACCTGAGAAATTACCACAAGAGTTAATGGCTGGAATGCTTTCTGCGAAGCAAAGGAAAGCTGATCAGGGACTTGTCCAGGCCACTAAGCTCGGAGAGTTTGAACAACGTGCTATAGGTGAACACGATACAAACTATGTTGCAGGAATTAAATCTGAAGTACAACAGTTTTCGGATGACGCAATGAACATGGACCGAACTTCACCAGAGTTCCAGCGTAAGTATATCAATCTAACACGTAAAATTAAGTCAGACCCTAACTTAGGAAAAGTTGCAAGTGCCGTAGCAAACTATGATGAGCATGCGGCAAACATAAAAAGATTAATAGCGGCAGGTAAGGATGACTACGCAGAAGAACTAGATTTCAAATACCAACAAAGATTAGAGAATTACGCTAAAGTTGGTGGACAAGGTTTTGAAGGACAAGGTCTAGCAGACGCTAACATCCAAAAAGGACAAAATGAGTTTGAAACTGTTATGAAATACTTTGACAAAGTAACAGCAGATGGCTACGAGTCATTACAAAAGCTAGGTAGTGGTATAAGTTACAAAACTGGCTTTACTGGAATTACAGATAAAAAACTTCAAATACAAGCTGCAAATGTATTTGAGTCATTTTTAGAATCTGATATGGGTAATCAAATGAAGTTAGGTTTTTTAATGCGAGATCATGGAAAAAGTACGGACGACTTAGCTAACATGTCTAAAGAGGAAAGAGCTGAGGTAGACGCAAACGTTTTGGGGTCTATGAGAGATCGTTTTATGAAAATAGGATTAACTAAAAAATACTCTAGATCTACTACTAATGCAGATGGTGCACGTAATGCTCAACGTACAGAGGATAAAGACAATTATGAAGTAGTTATGCCTACTTCCCAGACACCTTACCAAGTAGGGGTAGGTATGACAGAAGACCAACAAATAGATGCAGTAGCGGCACAAGAAAAAGCAATTTGGCTTGACTTATGGAAAGATAAACAAAGAGTTAAGAAGGGGTTACCAAGCCTATATAATCCAGAAGCTAAAGTAGCTAAAAGAGCAAAGGCTAACTTACTTAAGCAACAACAAAAAGATCTAGTTCTAGCTTCTTCTGAACGTTATCAGAGTATTGTAACAGCACAACGTAATAAGGTACAACCTCAAATTGATGCCGCTTATGGACAACAAGAAGCACTAGCAGTCGAACTTAAGAAGATAGTAGGGCAAGAGAATTATGACTCATTCTTTAAGGGCTTTACTCATCACAAAGATTTCTGGAACAGCGGTGGGGCTTCCGGATACGAAGCTGCAAAAAGTCAGGTGGCGCAAAGGGAAATTGATGTAAAACTATTGAAAGCTAAATTAGATCCTCAAAAAGCGAAACAAGTTGCAAGTGTACTGGAAGATATAGTAGAATACGATAAAATGAAAATGAGGTTAAGCCATAACGCAGAGTATGAAATATATGACATAAACATTAAAGAGGCACAAAAGCTTCAGTGGCAAGGTACTACCGTACAACCATCAGGAGTAACAGTACAGACAGGTAAGGGCACTGTGATGAATACATTTAACACTCAAGTAGCTAGTAACTCTGAAGCTTATAATCTACGAGACTCTAAGGGTAGTATTATAAACATAGCACAATACGGACCAGATGCGCGTATTACAAACTTTGAGGGATCTGCAGTAACATCTACAGGATTAAACAAAGCCAAAGGTACGCAAATGGCAGTAGATGGGCAAGCTACTATTACAGTTCCTAATGGTACAAATAAAGACGGTACAGCAAAAACAATATCTTTTTCAATCGCAGTAAATGCGGAGCCAGTTGGAAATAACGTACAATTCTATAGAAATGAGTTTGCAAAAGAACAACGAAACGTGGCAAATGCCAAACTAAGATCTGGAGATGTTGCACAGGCCAACCTAGCATATAGTCACGCCTTACAATTAGGTAACGCAAGTATACAAAATAATTTAGATAACTTTGTACAAAGCCCCGGCCTAACTGACTTGCCTCTTGAAATTCCAACTTACTCAGACAAAGGGGAGTTTTTAGGAAACACTAGTGTTTTATTGGAAAAAGTAGGTGACCTTAACAACAGCGGGGGATTTAAACTTCAAATGAATGGCGAAAAAAAGAGTTATAGAACAATTAATCAAGTAAACGAGGCTATTCAATTTGCTTCAGGTTCACTAGAAAAATAATAAATTATTATGTCGGATAATCCAAAATTAGAAACGCTAGACGGTAACAAGGGAGTTGTTTTACCAAAAAATAATACAAGTTCTACTAACACTGTGGAATTAAATAAATTACTTTTAGCTAGATTAGATAAATTTGAAAATACCCCTAAACAATTAAATGTTACGCAGGATTACGGGATTACTAAAGTTGGTAGCGAAGTTGAGAAGTTTGATTACATTAAGAAGTTTACGGGAGAAAAGACATTTTTGAATACACCGGCTGATGTAATTAATAATAACTATATTACTGCACAGACTAATGAGGCTCGAAAGTTAGCAGAAGAGCAAGGTGTTTTGTCGGAATTTGGTGGGTTTCTTGCGCAGTCTGTTATAGGTGAAATTGTATTGGGTACAGTTGAAGGTGTAGGATACCTACTAGACGTACAGCACTGGGGATCTAAACTTATGGGTGAAGAAGGTGACTGGGATAACTGGTTGTCTAACTGGGCTGCCGACTCTAAGGAGGGAATAAGAGAATGGGCACCTATTCACTTAAACCCTGACAGTCAAAATAAAGGTATAGGTACTAGTATGGGGGATTCAGCGTGGTGGTTTTCTAATGGAGTATCCGTTGCATCTGCAGCATCAATGCTTATTCCTGTAATGGGAGCAGCTAGAGGAATTGGAATAGCAGGTAAAGGGCTTGCGGCTATAGGTCAAGCAGGTCGTGTAGGTAAACTTGGAGGACGTACTGCAAAAGTAGTAAGTAAAGTAGATAAAGTGACCGACTTTGTAGGGCCAATGGGTGAAAATACTAAGTTAATAGCGACAGGTGCCCGTAATGGTACAATGTCTCGACTAATTGAATCACAAATGGAAGCTACGGGTGTTTTTAGAGAGAAACTAGAGCAGTACTCTTCTATTCCAGGTATGACAGACGAGCAAGCTAAAAAAGCCGCAGGTGATGCAGCTTCGTTTACTTACAAAGCTAACTGGGCCATGTTACTTACAGATATACCTCAGTACGTTTTATTGGGTACGGCTGGTCGTAAATTAAAAGGGGCATTGCATACAAAAAAACCAGGGTTTATACAGAATAATAAATTACTAAAAAACACAAAAAATATAAGAAGTATTGCTACAACAATGGGATCAGAAGGTATAGAAGAGGCATACCAATTTGTAGCATCAGAAGAAGGCAAGCGTCACGGTGATATTATAGCAGGAATACCTGGAGCAGGTAAAGATGGTAATTTTGGAGATCGTTGGGATAAGTATTACGAAGATGCAGAACTATGGACATCAGCTATGTTTGGTGCACTTGGTGGGGGTGTTTTTAAAGCAGCTGGTCCAGGTGTTTCTAATTTAATGAATAAGGCTTTTAGAAAAGGAGAAGAAAGAATAACAGCTGAAGATGTTAGGCTCTCTGAAGAAAAAGACCGCCACACTAAAATAAATAGTAATCTTGAGTTATTAAAACAAGCAACTGCAGCTGGTGACCCAGAAATGATATTTGCAGCTAAGTCTAATATGGCTTTTGATACTGCTAGAGATGCTACAATGGCTAACAACTATGAACAGGCCAGAGTTAGTATGGCTAAAATGAAGAATGCCACTCCAGAAGAACGTGCCGAGTATGGTATAACGGAGGACTTTGAAGAGTTTGTAGGTGGAATAGATGCGTGGATTGGACGTATGGACGTTGCTGCTAATATAGTAGAAAAAGCTAAGTTTAAGTATACAGCGGGATTAGCAGATATAGTGGCTAGAAGACAATTTCAAAAAGTCATGCACGGAGAGCAAGCTACTGACTTAGATAGAAGAATGGAAGAGACTGCTGCTGAAGTTTTTGAAGATCGTGAGATGCTATCTCCGGATGGAAACAGTGCAATAGACTTTGAACTTAAGTTACAAGGAGCTAAACGTGCAAATAAAGTACTACTTGACCAGGCAAACAAAGAAGGTATTACAGATAGCGAGAGAACAAACCTACTAGAAGAGCACCTTGCAGGTGAGCAGTTTATTAAACAATTAGAAGAAAATTTAGATTTAATTAATAAAGAAAGTGAGACCCTTACAGACTTAGATAAAGAAGCTATTGCTACAATAAAATAAGGTGGTGCCGCTGATCTTGTTGAGCTTAGGACAAAGAAACAGCTATTGGATAATATGAATAATATTAACAATAAAGAGCTTAAATATTGGAAGTCAAGAGAAGGGGCAAGAGAGTTTAAAGCACATAGAGCCGAAGAGTATAAGAAAGCCAAAGCCGCTAAGAATTCCGCTAAAGATAAAGAAGCAAAAGCTAAAGCAGATGCCGCAGCTATTTCAGGTGACACTACAACTGAAGCTTCTACAAGTACAGGAGAGCAAATGTCTCTTCGAGATAAAGCTAACTTAATTAAAGAAGGTAAAGCTACTATAGAAAGCTTAGAAGCAACCGAAGAAGGTCGAGCTAAATTAAAAGTACAACTAGACGAATTTGAAGCACATAATCTTAATGATCCTAATATAGAAAAAGAAGAAGCAGAAGAAGATGGTTTAACCTTTAACAAAGAAGATGGTCTTTTGTTTGAAGATGGGCTTGACGAGGAAGTTGACCCAGAAGTTATAGAAGATGAGGCAGAAGATGAGGCTATAGAAGATGAGGACTTTCGTAAAAAATTAGAAGATAATTTACTAGCAGAAGAGGCACACGTGGATATGGATACACGTATGGATTCCTCAGTAGAAGCGGATTGGAGGGTAGGAGATGATACAAACAATCATTTGACATCTAGTCAACAAAGACAATTAGCTTGGTTATCTTCAAATAACCCAAAGGCTAGAGTAGAGACTCGTAATAACGCAGTTGTTATGGCATTATCAGAGTACCTAGAGTCACCTCAGAATACATTAAGAGACGTTTCTGTTGAATTTTCCGTAGACCAAGAGTGGCTTATTGCTAATAAAGATAAGCCTGGGTATCCTGCTATGATAGAATCATTAGAAAAAGGGGAAATCCCGGCAGAAATTGAGTCACTACCTATACGTGCATCACTTATTAAAAATGGTGAACCTGTTATGCAAAATGGTATAGCTATTTATATGACGTTACACGATGCTAGTTTCTTTAAGCGAGCAGATGGATCATTTAAGTCACCTAACGCTGCAGCTCAAATGGCAGAAGTTAAGTTACATAAGCAAGCTATCTTAGCTAACATACTAAGAGGTAAAAAAGTAACAGCTCCTCTTGACTCAAAGTCACGTGGTATATTAAATGTAAAGAAAAAAGATGGGGAGTTTGTAAGACAACCTATTGCCCAGACTCTTAAGAAGGATATTTCTAAAATTGAACTATTAGTAGGGAACCATGTAAATCAGTTTATGACTGCGGAAAAGAAGTTAAAATTTGGTTTTCACCAATTTAACTCTGCAGAAAGTGGAGCCATCTACGCAGCCGTTACAGATGCAAAAGGGGCACCTTTTCCACTTAGATTACAAGTACGTAATTTATCATCAAAAGAAGCTAACGTAGTACATTCAATTTACTCTACGCTTATGGCAAACCCAGCCCTTCAAAATCAACCAATTAATGAAGGACTAGTAGCATACTTAAAAGAATCAGATGTACCTGCTATTAAAGGTATTGTCTCTTATATGAAAAACATAGAGGAGGTAACTTACCAGGAGCTACTAGATGAGTTAGTATACGAAGGTGAGAGAACTAAAGCAAGTAATGCAGGTAGACTGTTTGTTAAAGCCGGTACTAATGTTAACGGTACAGTTGGGCCAAACGTAATTATGTTTGGTAAAGATAGACAAATGAATGAGGAGCAATTTAATTCTGAAGAAGGTCAACGTACATTTATTGAGTTTTTAAAGGCTAACAAAAGAAGACATGTTAATATAAATAACTTAAACGATGTTGCGTATAAAAGGTATATAAATGATACCGGTGTTATTTCTACAAATGTAGAAGCTACTCCTAGTGGAGCAATATTTGTACAACCTATTGTTACTTACGGTAGTGCTATTACCGCAACTACTGTAAAAGAAAAGCAAGGTGTAGGTGTAGCAGGAATAACTACTCAAGTTAGGGCGGGCTTAATTGAACTAGGGTATACTCCAGCTCAGATTCGTAAGATGAAAGGGGAAGAAGGAGTACAGTTAGTTATGGATCAAGTAGCAGCTTTGCCAATAGTGGTAGCTGCAGATCCAGTATTTACACCTACAGCAGAGCAAGTAGCTACAGCCGAAGCAGCGGAACAAAGTAGTAAGGTTGAAGCTAAGGAAGCTGAGATAGAAGAATGGGAAAATAATACACCATTTCAAATTTCTAAACAAAAAGCAAGACCAGATTCAAAACAAGAAAATGACTTTGATCCTTTTGATATCAGTACTACTATTTCTGAACAAGAATTTAACAGAATAAAAAATACAGGTAACCC